>Ga0351963_1068_pt1 | contig 15898 bp, 14 predicted proteins | sample TotcelT113001N14_FD_205804 | JGI IMG/M metagenome (GOLD analysis project Ga0351963, IMG submission 205804) | Enriched cells from coal bed in the Powder River Basin, Montana, United States - Total cells T11 rep3 HSBNCT.T11.300.1.N14 ... | reverse complement strand
CCCACTTCGTCCCAGAACTTTTGTTCCCGCTCCAGCCAGTACGGCAGCGTCGGGTGTTCTGTCATCAGGCGCGCAGGGAATTCGACCTCGATGCGGTTTTTCATTTTCAGCCGCATTTCGCTGAAATCGACATCGATGCGAGCATGCATCAGCATCACAGCCAGGCGAAGCGCCAGTACCGCCTTGGCGATATCCGGGTCCTCGAGCAGCTTGTCCATTTTGCGCAGATTGCCCTTCTGCCCAAGAATCAGCTTGCCCATCGCCCGCTGCTCCCGGGTGGTAAAGCCGGGCAGGTCGGCGTTCTCGATCAGGTAGGCACCGTGCTTGTGGTAGTTGGTCGGCGATACGGCCAGCCCGACTTCGTGCAGCACCGCGCTCCAGCGCAAGAGCTTGGCGTACGCATCGTTGCCGGGTTTGAGTTGTGCGTACAATGCCGCGGCAAACTCGGCCACGCGGCTGGCGCGCATTTCGTCAACCGCAAAGCGTTGCAAGAAACTGCGCACTGACTGCTCGCGCCGGTCGCGTTCCGTTGCGCGAAGATGCAAATCCCACATGACCCCAAGCCGCAAGCCACCCTCTACCGGCCGGAGCCTTGTGATTTCCATTTCCTGCATCAATCCGATCAGGATCGCCAGTCCGCCCATGATGGATTCCGTGCGTTCGGCGCGCATTTTTTCCATTGCGATGTGATCGATGTGACCAAACGAAATCAGTCGCTGCCTCAGGGCATCCAGACTCTGGGTTGTAACGCCCTCGTTGCCCAGATTGTTTCTGGCGATAATTTCGCCAATGGCGCGAATCGTGCCGGACGAGCCGTAAACATTTTTCCACTGCGGCCGGTTCGGTGGCGGGAACACATCTTCGAACCGGCTTCGCGCGTACAAAATCGCGGCCTCAAACCCAGCTGCATCAATTCGCCCTTCGGGGAAGAAATTCCGGCTGTGCCAGACTGTCCCGAGCCCAACCGACTCGGCTCGCTCGATTTCCTGCCCGCGTCCGAGTATGACTTCAGTCGATCCACCGCCGATGTCGATCACCAGCCGTCGCTGTCCGGGCATCGACAGTTGCTGCGCAATGCCCATGTAAATCAGGCGCGCCTCTTCTTCGCCGGAAATAATTTCAATCGGGTAGCCCAGCGCCTTTTCCGCGGGGCGCAAAAAATCCGCTGCGTTGGTCGCGATGCGAAGCGTATTGGTCGCCACGGCTCGAACGGATTTGATCGGGTAGGTCTGCAGGACATCGCCCAGACGATGGAGCGCGTCAACACCGCGCTGGATCGACGCATTGCTCAGTGCGCCGCTTTGATCGAGACCACTGGCCAGACGCGTCGGCTCGCGCGCACTGCGAACGACTTCAATATTTTCGCCCACATGCCGTCCGACATGCAGTCGAAAGCTGTTGGAACCGAGATCAATTGCAGCCAGCATAATTTACCTTTGATAGACGAAATGACATTGCGATCAGCTGACTAACAGCGGCCACAGAATGACCGCCCAGACCGCCCCTGCCAGCAACAGGGACAGCAATACTGCGGCGCTGCCGAAGTCCTTGGCATTTTTCGACAACTGATGGCGCTCCAGCGAGATGCGGTCGATGGTCGCTTCAATCGCCGAATTCAGCAGTTCGACGATCAGCACCAGCACTAGCACGCCAATCAGCGCCACTTTGTCGCGCGCGGTAACCGGCAGAATCAGTGCAATCACAACTCCCAGCACAACCAGCGCAAGCTCCTGACGGAACGCATGCTCGTTCCTCCAGGCCGCCTTGAAACCGTCGATCGAATAAAGCAAGGCGGAAAAAATGCGGCCGACACCGCCCTTGCTCTTGAAGTCACTGCCCGACTGCTGTTTTTTCGCCATGCGGCTCTCTGCTGGTTTTGGTCAAATATCCAATTACGGCAAAGCCACGACGCAACCATGATGCGACACCACTGGCGCGGCTATTGCGACTTCCCATGCAGCATTATGCCACTTGCCCCAACACTTCGGGGTCGCGACATTTCACGATGTGGTATAAGATTCCGCCATGAACACAAGCACTGGCAAATCAGCCATTCAAGTCATCGAACGGATGACCGGGCTACTCGACATTCTCGCCACCCATCCTGACCCGATGATGCTCAAGGACATAGCTCGCCTGTCCGGCCTGCATCCGTCGACCGCCCATCGCATTCTGAACGATCTGGTAGGAAAAAGATTGATCGACCGCGACGAATCCGGCGCCTACATGCTCGGACTGCGGCTGCTGGAACTCGGCAACATCGTCAAGGGGCGGCTCAATGTTCGCACGATCGCATCCGAGTACATGGCTGCGCTTTACCGAACCACCTACCAGACCATCAATCTTTCCGTTCGACAGGGCGACGAAATCGTTTATGTGGAGCGAACCTATTCCGAACTTTCCGGTATGCAGGTGGTACGCGCCATCGGTGGTCATGTGCCGCTGCACTTGACTTCGACCGGCAAGCTGTTCCTCTCGGTGGATGCGCCTGACGCCGTGCGCGCCTATGCAAAGCGCACCGGGTTGAAGGGCAACACCCGCAACTCGATCACCGACCTGGCAAAACTCGAACGGGAATTGAGCCAGGTGCGCACCACGGGCTATGCGCGGGACAACGAGGAACTGGAGTTGGGTGTGCGCTGCATTGCAGCCGGCATTTTCGATGACACCGGCTCGCTGATCGCCGGCCTGTCAATTTCGGCACCCGCAGAGCGCTTGCGGGATGAGTGGATCGCCGACCTGACGGGCGCTGCAAGAAGAATCTCTGCCGCGCTAGGGTTCAAGTTGGGCCAACCCAAATAAAATCGCCGGATCAGCTTTCGGGAATGACCTTATCGGACTTGCCCGCCGCGACCGATTTCTCGCCTGACAACCACTGGCGCACGCGGCTCGCATCACCCAGCCGGGAAAGTCGACCCTTGGAATCAAGAAAAACCATCACGACCTCACGCCCCTTGATCTTGGCCTGCATCACGAGGCAACGGCCGGCTTCGGAGATGTAGCCGGTCTTTTGCACGCCAATGCTCCACTCGGGATTCTTGACCAGCCCGTTGGTATTGGCGTACTGCTGCACATGACCGCCGGTGTCAACTAGGTAACCGGTATCGGTCGAATACTGACGAATCAGCGGCTGCGCGGAAGCGACGATGACCAGCTTGGCCAAATCACTGGCGTTGGAAACATTGCGACTGGAAAGACCGCTGGCATCGACATAGCGCGTGTTGTTCATGCCGAGCTCACGCGCCTTGGCATTCATCGCCGCAACGAAAGCCGGTGTGCCGCCGGGATAGCTCCTGCCAAGCGCAGATGCGGCACGGTTTTCCGAACTCATCAAGGCAATGTGCATCAGATCAGAGCGCTTGAGCCGCGATCCGATGCGCAGGCGAGAATGGGTATTCTTTTCACGATCGATGTCGGCATCGGTAATCTCGATGACTTCATTCATGTCCTGACCTGCGTCAAGGACTATCATCGCCGTCATCAGCTTGGTGATTGAGGCAATCGGCAGGGCAACGCCTGCGTTTTTTTCCAGCAGCACCTGCGCGCTCTCCTGATCGACGACCAGAGCGACATTCGATTTCAGATCCAGCGGATCGCGCGTGTGGCTGAGGCCAGCCCTGTCACCCGCACTGGCAACCGGCGGCGCAGATCGCTGCGCGACCAGAATGACCTTGCGCTTGCCGCGCACCATGACGACCTTGCGTACCATCTGGCCACGCGCGCGCGTCGACTTTGCCTGCTTGTCGGCACTCTTGCGATTCCTGGATGAAGTTTTGGTTGCCGCCGCTTTTTTTGTTTTGGTTTTTTTTGCGTCAGTCTTTTTTGTGGTGGTCTTTTTTGCTTCGGCTTTTTTTGTGGTGGCTTTTTTGCTTCCGCTCTTGCTGGAGGACGCGCTTTTTTGTTTGGAAGGAGCCGCATGCGCGGCCTGAACCGTGAACAACAGGGACAACAGCGAAACAAATATCGCGCACACGGTTTTATGCATCAAATCCTCCAGAAAGCAAACTCACGCCCATTTCGGATCAGTCTACCAAGAAAGTCAAAAAACGCAAGCAAATTAAGCACTTATAGACAACAATGAAACAGACTTCTTAAACTGATGCCGAAATGAAAACAGCCGGCAAACACGGTAATACCCGTCATTTGCCGGCTGCAAAAATTGCATTAAATCTGGTCGAGATACTCGATTTCTTCTTCGTTTAATCCGAACATGCGATAAACCACCATATCAAGTTGGCGTTCAACACGAACAATTTCAGAACTAAGCCAGTTCAGCTCGTCTTTTCCAGACTGCAGAAAATCATCCCACATCTGCATTTTGTCCTGTTCGATCTCCTTGCCAAAATGTCGCTTGGACTCATCACTCATTGATTGGGCGTCAAGTATGTACCAGCGGTTCATCTCAGGACTCAATTCGGGAGCCGTTCCGCCAGGCTTCAGGTTCTTGGCGATTTCTTCGCACATGTAAGCTTGAAATTCGCTCCTCTCCTTGGCGGTGCGGTGGCAAAAATCAGAAAAGGAACCAATAAATGCCTTGTCGTCGACATCAGGCACCGGAAATGGCAATTCTTTAAAATGCTCAGACTGTAGGTTCACAACACCATCAGCACCAGCCGGCGACATGCCACCCAACAGGAACCAGAACAGCTTTGAATTGAGCAGGCCAGCCAGATAATAATCTCCGTTCGGTATATGGAATCCGGCATCGCAACACAAGATGCCATTTCTTTCAAGCGTAAAGCCAGGCCAGTCTGACTGCACACGGAAAACGACCTTCATGTCCACAACCTGGTTTTGATCGTCCTTGGCAGCCTGCGACAACTCAAACCACAGGCTGTCGCCACTTCGCTTTTCGAGTTGATCCTTGTGCAGTTCCAGATGCTGCCTGATGGCAGGATAATCGTCGATGTTAACGGTTCCCGGAATCGTATGAATGATCCATTCAGCCGGATATTCTGAACCCCAGCGATCAATGCTGGCGGCTCTAGCAAACGGTTTGAGCAGCTGTTCCGATTTGGGATCTGACGCAATCAGTGCATCACGCTTGGCGCGGTCAACAATGAAAGCCGCATCCAGACCAGTTCTTATACCTAGAATAGGCGGGCGATACTCGTCTCCCAGTTTGCGCTGCCCCTCCTGCAGCAATCTGGCGCGTAACAGCGCCAGCACTTCTTCCCTAGGCAAGCCACTTCTTACAAAAGGTTTGATTTCCTCGGTTGGCGTATCTTCAGTTGTTGTATCTTCGTTTTTCATAGTCGCTCAGAACATATTGACAATAATTGCAAATAAATGTGTTGGAAAAAGGTTATTGATATCACTCTCATCCAGCGCAACCGGACTATGATAGACGAAAATCACAGTTCGTAGCTATTCTTTTCCCCGCTCATAGCCTTCTCTACCATCTTGCGGTTTAACGACGGTGCCATCAACTCGACAAAAGAATAAACATAGCTGCGCAGGTAGGCTCCCTGCTTGAGCACCACCCGTGATACATTCGTCCCAAACAGATGTCCAACGGGGATCACTTGCAAGCCCTTGTCACGCTCCACATCGAACGCCATGCCCGCCATGATGCCCACCCCCATACCAAGCTCGACATAGGTCTTAATCACATCCGCATCAATAGCCTCGAGCAAAACATCCGGCTTGAGACCGCGCAGTGAAAAGGCATGGTCAATACGGCCACGACCGGTAAAGGCACTGTCGTAAGTAATCAGCGGATAACCGGCAATTTCCTCAACTGTTATTTTTTGGGATTTAAGCAAAGGATGCTCTGGCGGCACTACCAGAACATGCTCCCACTGGTAGCAAGGCAGAGCCACCAATCCATCCGTGTCTTCGATGGCGTCGGTAGCGATGGCCAAGTCGGCCTGATCGCGCATCAACATGTCGATGATTTGTTTCGGGCTGCCCTGCAACAACGACAGACGCACTTTCGGAAATTTCTGCATGAACGCCTGCACCACGGATGGCAGCATGTACCTGGCCTGCGTATGTGTGGTGGCGATTGTCAGGCTTCCACTGTCCTGCGCGGCAAATTCGTTACCAATCCGGCGCAAACCATCGACTTCCTGCATGATGATTTCAACCGACCGCAAAATCGCCCGCCCCGGTTCCGTCAAGCCCCGAATACGCTTGCCGTGGCGGCGAAAAATATCCACCCCCAACTCTTCTTCAAGTTCGATGATGGCCTTCGAGACGCCCGGTTGTGATGTGAAAAGTGCCTTGGCTGCTTCTGTCAGGTTGAAGTTCTGGCGCACCGCCTCACGCACAAAACGAAGTTGATGAATGTTCATGAAACCTCTCCATATGACAAACCGGCATACAAACGAGCAAAGTCATTGCAAATTTGCATAAAGCGTCAGTTTATTATGAAAACGGCTTTCACAAAACGAGACCGGGTTAGTGCCGCTCGACCCACCAGAGCGCCGCTATCGAGCAAAGCAAAAACAGAGCGCTAGGCATGACCGCCGTAAATATGGGTGGCCAGGTATTGAGCAGGCCAACATGGGAGAAGAGATTGTTGATCAGCACAAAACCAACGCCAATCATGATGCCCGAGAATATTTTGAGACTGATGCCGCCCGAGCGGAAATGCAGATAGGCAAATGGCAACGCCATGGCCATCATCACGAACATCGAAAGCGGATAAATAATTTTTTTCCAGAAGGCGATCTGGTAACGCGTGTTTTCCTGACTGTTATCTTCCAGATGGCGTTTATACAGAAACAAATCGTAGGCCGACATGCGATCCGGCTTGACGAAGAGCACCGACAGAATGGTGGGCGTGATGTCCGACATCAAATCCCGACCTTCCAGTCTGTTGACCTTCACGCCTGCAGGGAACCCATCAACCGGTGATTTCGCCTTGCCTCCCGGCTGCTCCAGCACGGTTTCCGTCACACCCTTCAGGCGCCAGACATGATTGCCAGCATAATCCGCCGTCTTTGCCCGGATAATCATGCTTAGCCGCTGTTCCGCATCCAGTTCGTAGATCCGCAGATCACGCAATTGACCGTCCGGTTGCAGGAAACCGACATTCAGAAAGCGGGTGCCGACGACTTTGCTGCCAATACCATTCTCCCGGATTTGATCCTTGCTCCACATTCCGCTGCGGAACTCCTGCCTCATGGAAGCGCCGATCGCATCCATTTTCATTTGCTGCGCAAGCTTGGCCGTCACCGGTGTCACCAGCTCACCAATCAGCAGCGTGGCAAACACGAATACCAGTCCGATTTTTGCCAGCATCCCGCTAACCATCAAAGTGGACATTGAGGCGGCACGCATCACGGTAAATTCCGAATTTGAGGCAAAGCGCGCGAGCGAATAAATCGTTCCGATCAAAACCGCAATCGGCATCAACTCATAGGCATAACCCGGCAAGCTCATCACAACGAACATGAAAGCATGTTGCCAGCGATACCCCCCCTGACCAACATGTTTTAACTCGCTGATCAGGTCGAAGAAGGCAAACAAGGCCAGAAACGCGATCAGAACGAACAGCACAGACTGCAATATCTCGCTGGCAAAATAGCGCTGCAACACTTTCATGCCAACGGCTCCTCTCGAGAACCTGCTGTTGCCCGGCGATGCCGAATCGCATTCCACATCACCAGCGGATGGTAGCGACTATTGACATTAAGGCGCATCAGGAAAAGCGCCAGCGCAATGATGGCGACAACAGCGTGCATCGGCCACCAGGCCATCGCGAAACTCATTTTTCCGCGCGCCACCGATGCCTGCAGATAACTGACCATGTTGCTGTAAGTCACATATAGCAACAACGCAACCAAAAGGTTGACGGAACGCCCAGCGCGCGGGTTGACGAAGCCCAGCGGAATAGCGAGCAACATCAGCAGCAAGCTCATGAACGGCAACCCCACACGCCAGAGCAGTTCGCCCATGTTTATCCGAGTCGGGTTCTGGATCAATTCAATCATTGGCCGCGCGCGCGCACTCCGATCGCCCTGTATAGCCTGTGACTCTGAACTCACCACGACCTTGTACCGCTCGAAATGCGTGATTTTCATATCGGTTTGGTCGAGCCGAGTTTCGTAACGCATCCCGTTGTCCAGAACCAGAAATTTATCTCCCGAACTTTCCGTTTCAATCGTGCCGTCCTTAGCAACCACGACGGTGGTCAGATCCTTGGAAACGGAGTGCACGAAAACATTTTTCATGCTTGTCAGATCGCCGGAAATCCCTTCGACAAAAAATACCCTGTTATTGGTTGCAGATTCCTGAAAACTGCCTGGTGAGACTTTCGATACATCGTTGCGCTTTTCGAATCGCTCCCGAAATTCAGCGCTTTGCCGGTTGGCCCATGGCGTAACCGTGAAGCTCAAGGCACTTGTCATGACGATGATCGGTATACCAAAGCGAAGTACCGGACGAATCCACCTCGTCAGGCTCACGCCGGAGGCAAACCAGACCACCATCTCCGAGTCCTGATAGCTGCGTGTAATGACCAGCAAAACGGAAACGAACCCCGTCAGAATCAGAATAACGGGCAGATAATTGAGGGCCGCAAAACCAATCAGCGCGACCACATCTTCAGATGCAATCTTGCCTCCTGCAGCCTGCCCGAGGATGCGGATCAGCATCACAGTGATCGTGATGGAAAACAGCGTCATGAACACGGCGCCGCCGGTACTTACCAGCTCTCGCCGCAGCGCGCGATGGAAAATCATCTAAGGACTATAATTGTGGCCAATGAAACCAAGGAGAAGCAGATGGACTTTAGCATAAAAGCATATAGCCGGATTCGCGAACTCAAGACCGTCAAGTCCGGATGTCTCGTCATCGGCATCTTTGAAAACAGTGGATTATCTCAGATTGCAAGCGAACTGGATCAGGCCGGTGACATCGCGGCAGCAATCAAGTCTGGTGATATCAGTGGCAAGCCCGGAACTACCCTGCTGCTGCGGCAGACGAAAGGTGCTGCAGCCGAGCGCGTGTTGCTGGTAGGGCTCGGCAAAGAAGACGCACTTCTCGACAAGAATTTTACTGTCGCGACCAAGGCGATATCCGCCTCACTGGCATCGGTGGGCGCAAAGGATGCCGTTCTTGCGCTGCCGTGGCACGACATCAAAGATCGTGACGGGCCATGGGCCATTCGCCAATGCATTTTTTCCTTCTTTGACACTGATTACCGCAGCGACGCATTGAAAAGCCAGAAAGAACCTTTGCCCAAAGGCACGCGCAAGATAGCCTTTGCCATGCCTGCCGCCCATGCCGGTGACGCGCGAACAGCACTATCGCAGGGTAAGGCCATTGCGGGCGGGGTCAAACTGGCAAAAGACCTTGGCAATTTGCCCGGCAATGTTTGCACCCCAAGCTACCTCGCCGCCACCGCCCGCAGCCTTGCTCGGGAGCACCGAATGCAAGTGCAAGTACTTGCTCGCAAACAGATCGAGACGCTGAAAATGGGCAGTTTCCTGTCCGTCGCCAAGGGCAGCGATGAGCCACCTAAATTCATCGTCCTCAAACACCTGGGCGGCAGCGCCAAAGATGCGCCGCTAGTACTGGTTGGCAAAGGTCTTACTTTCGATTCAGGCGGCATTTCGCTCAAACCCGGTGCTGCCATGGACGAGATGAAGTACGACATGTGCGGCGCAGCCGCAGTGCTTGGTACGCTGCAGGCCGCAGCCGAACTGAAGCTGAAATTGAACGTCATCGGTGTCATTCCGTCCTGTGAAAACCTGCCCTCTGGCAGCGCCAACAAGCCGGGCGATATCGTGACTTCGATGGCCGGACAAACCATCGAGATCCTGAACACCGACGCCGAAGGCCGCCTGATCCTGTGCGATGCGCTGACCTACACCGAACGCTTCAAGCCAGCCGCCGTCATCGACATTGCGACCCTCACCGGCGCCTGCGTGACCGCGCTCGGTCACCACAACACCGGGCTGTTCTCGCGGCACGATGCCGAGCATGACGCGCTAGCCGACGAATTGCTCGCTGCCGGCAAAGCGACCGGCGACACCGCTTGGCGTCTGCCGATCGAAGATGTCTATCATGAGCAATTAAAGTCAAATTTTGCCGATGTTGCCAATATTGGCGGTGCTCCGGCAGGCAGCATCACGGCAGCCTGTTTTCTCGATCGTTTCACCAAAAAATACACCTGGGCGCATCTGGATATCGCCGGCACGGCCTGGAAAGGCGGCGCCACCAAAGGCGCGACCGGCAGGCCGGTGCCTATGCTGACCGAGTTTCTGATTCGGCGCGCGCATAAGGCCTCCGGCAAACATCGCTGATGAAAGATGAGGGGGATGTGTGTAACACATAATCCCCCTCAGCCTTTTTACTTCAGCTCGTGTGATGTCGCGATCCAATCCATGGCGGAATAGTTCGCGGTAAGACTGCTGCCTGTTTTCGGCATCCTGCCAGGCATTACTCCTTGCTTTCCATGATACGACTAATCCTCCTGACACCGAGCACGATCATCAACACAATAAAGGCAACACCGAAACCCCAGTATGGTTGCTCCAAATCCGCGAAGAAAATGATCGCTGCCGCCCAAATAAGTAGCACAATCACAGCCGCGCCGCCATACAGCAGCCAACGATTGCGCCGCAGAACAGAATTGTGAGGGTTATCTTGCATCTGAGCCTCCTTGGTTGAACCTGCACAATGACTACCGGTTTACTCCCCGGCTTTTTCAATGAACGATGAACGGTTAAAGGTTTCGGAGCACCGCGCAAATCCTGACTTTTATCGATTGCCGTTCATTTTAAACTCAGCGCAATCGCAAGTTGTTGTACTTTCTCAATATTATGGTGTTTTATCGTCGAGATGATAATAGGAACAATTTCCATGTTATCCCCTTAACCACCCCAACCATCCATGAGTGGCGCAAGTCGAGTGGCCCATCACCCTCGCGCAACGGGTATTGCTTGGTTCCATTCCCCAAAAGCAAAAAACCCCGGCATGCCGGGGTTTTATTTGGATGGATGCGATGCTCCGCTTACCAGCCAATCAAATTGGTTGAATGTTCGAAGCTTGCTTGCCCTTCGGGCCAGTAGTTACTTCAAAAGAGACACGCTGGTTTTCTTTCAGCGATTTGAAACCCTTCGCCTCAATCGCCGAGAAGTGCGCGAACAAATCCTCGCCACCCTCATCCGGCGTGATAAAACCAAAACCTTTAGCGTCGTTGAACCATTTTACGATACCAGTTGCCATTAGAATTTCCTATTTCAATTGTGTCGGACAGATACTTTTTGGATCGTTTGAAGCAAGCAAGAGGTAAAAACCTCCGGCTAGACTACCACTTCGAACATAACAATATTAACATAACCAAATGATGTCTTCGCAAGCGCTAATTTGCGAAAAATCAAGCCATTAAGCCTATTTCAGACAAGTTTTTTCATTTGTGCCGCGGAAGGGACAACTGCCAAACCTAAAGCCCCCACTGACCGGCGAAGATTTTTTCCAGCCAAAAAACCCCGATGATGGTTTTTGCATCCGTAATCCTGCCCGACTTTACCCATGCCAGCATATCAACTAGCGGCGCTCGGAAGGTGTCGATAAATTCGCCCTCATCCAACTGGCTTGCGCCCTCTACCAACCCCCGCGCAAGAAAGATTTCCAGATGCTCATCCGAATACCCAAGGGCGTTGTGAATCGTGCAAACGAACTGCCAATCGGTAGCGGAATAACCGGTTTCTTCCTGCAACTCCCTTTTTGCGCACACCAGCGCATCCTCTCCGGCGTCGATTTTGCCAGCTGGAAACTCGATAAATACCTCATTAACCGGATAACGAAATTGCCGTTCCAGCAAGACCGTACCGTCATCGAACAGCGGGAGAATAACAACCGCGCCGGGATGCCGCACAAACTCACGCACGGCAACGCGACCGTCCGGCTGGCGAACAGTGTCACGATGTATCTGAAAGAAGCTGCCGGAGTAAGCAATTTCCCCGTCAATGCGCGTTTCCCTCAAGTGCGCATGCTGCGCCACGGGTTCAACTGGATGGGTCATTTCAAAATCCTTAATAAAAACTGCAAGCGTCAAGAAAAATGCCGCAAATTTGCGAATGATATTCCAGTATCGCCTCCGCTTGCCCAACTCTCCCTTATAATGCCCCAAACAATTTTCCGGGCTAACTAGCCATTCGCCCCCAACCTCACTATTTGGAGACGATGCCGACCGAAATCGCATCATGAAAACATGAAGACACTTATCTACTCTCATGCCGCATGCATGGAACATCGCCCCGGACCGCATCACCCGGAATCCCCAGAACGCCAGCCAGCCGTCCTCAAAGCGCTCAAAGCGCCTGAATTTGACGACCTGCTCTGGCGCGATGCACCCATGGGGAAACGCGAGCACGTTCTGATGGTGCATACCAAGGGCTATGTCGAACGCGTCGAAAAAATCTCCCCCAGTGACGGCTACCGTCCGCTGGATGGCGGCGACACGATCATGTCACCCGGCACACTGGAAGCCGTGATGCGCTGCGTTGGCGCTGCCGTCGCTGGCGTTGATGCCGTCATTAACAAGGATGCTGACAATGTTTTTTGCGCGACCCGTCCCTGCGGCCACCACGCAGAAGCGGATCGTGCAATGGGCTTTTGCGTTTACAACCAGGCCGCAATCGCCGCATTCTATGCACGCGATGTGCGCAAGCTGAATAAAGTCGCAGTTGTTGACTTTGATGTGCATCACGGCAACGGCACGCAAAATTCGTTCTTCAACCAGCCGAACCTGTTCTTCGCATCGACACACCAGTCTCCCTTCTACCCCGGCACCGGGGCAAAATATGAAACTGGCGTCGATCACAACATCGTCAATGTGCCGCTGAACCGCGGCTGTGACTCGGCAACCTTGCGCGCCCGCGTTTCGGCGGAGCTCCTGCCAGCACTGCGCAAGTTCGCGCCAGAACTGATCATCATCTCAGCCGGCTTCGATGCACACTACAAGGATCCGCTCGGCGGCCTGAGCTTCACCGACGATGACTATTACTGGTTTACGAAAGAGCTGATGAAAATCGCCGATGAAACGGCGGAAGGCCGTGTCGTATCGATTCTCGAAGGCGGCTACAGCCTGGAAGGCCTTGCCACCGGTACAGCCGCCCATGTACGCGCGCTGATGGGCAAGTAAGCTATCAATCTAAAACTGAAAAAACCTCTTGGCCGTTGGGTCGGGAGGTTTTTTTGGTTGATCATACAAGCACCCATCTTCAGGCGGCAGGTTGTTATTCGCGCGCTATTTTGGTGACGCCATGCACATGGCGCAGTCGACGCATCAATCGCGCCAGATGATCGCTATCCTCGACCTGCACGATAAATCGCATGATGGTAAAAGCATCACCCTTACCTTCATCCATGACGACATAGGTAATATTGGCATCGGACTCGCTGATTTCTGATGCAATGCGTGCCAGCAAGCCCAGTTCATCTTGTGCAAAGACAGTAAGTCTGCAATCGAAACGGCGGTTCAGTTCTTCGCCCCAGGCAACCGGTATCCATTTTTCTGGCTCCTTGGAACTCAGGCGTTTTGCTTCCCCGCAATCAGAAACATGCACTACCAGCCCGCGATCAAAATTCAATTGGCCGACGATGTTGTCACCCGGGATCGGACGACAGCAGTCCGCCAGTTGCACCGTCATGCCCTCGCTGCCATAAATGAAAATGGGCTCCAACTTTGCGGGCACATCATCCGCACCTGCGTCCTGCCTCCCTTTTCCCTTGGACTTGCTTCGCGCGAGGCTCAAGACACGATGAGCAACCATCATTGCGAGGCGTTTGCCAGTGCCGATGTCTGCGTAAAAATCGTCCAGGGATTTGTTGCCCGATTCTGCCATCAACCTGTCGGCAATCGCGGGGGAAATTTCCGGGGCAAGATTCAATGCCGTTAACGACTGTCCGAGCAAATGTTTGCCCAGTTCTACCGATTCGGCATAGCTGGCCGTACGCAGATAGCTACGGATGGACGAACGCGCCTTGCCGGTGCGAACGAAGGTCAGCCAGGCCGGGTTGGGGCGAGAGCTTGGCGATGTAATGATTTCAACGATGTCGCCGTTCTGCAGTTCGGTGCGCAGTGAGGCCGGTTCGTTGTTAATCTTGACGCCGATGGTCTGATCGCCGACATCCGAGTGGATGCTGTATGCAAAATCAAGTGCCGTCGCTGCGCGCGGCAGCGAAATAATCTTGGCTTTCGGCGTAAACACATAGACGGAATCGGGAAACAGATCGAATTTGACATGCTCCAGAAACTCTGCGGAATTGCCGGTTTGCTGCTGAATGTCGAGGAGTGACTGCAGCCACGCGATGCTGTGCTGCTGAATATCCGTCAACTCATTGTCGCCACCCTCTTTGAACATCCAGTGAGATGCCACACCGGATTCCGCGACATGGTGCATCTCGTCCGTTCGGATCAGGAATTCAACCGGCGTCTTGAATGGTCCAATCACGGTCGTGTGCAGCGACTGGTATTTGTTCATTTTCGGGATGGCGATATAGTCCTGCACCTTGCCCGGAATCGGCTTGTACATCGAGTGCAAAACGCCCATCGCCTGATAACACTCGGCCTGTGATTTCACGACTACCCGAAATCCATAAACATCCAGAATTTGAGAAAACGCGAGGTGCTTGCTTCGCATCTTGCGATAGATGCCATACAGCGTTTTTTCTCTGCCATAAATGTCTGCCTGAATCCCGGTGTTGGCGAGCGCGTTCTTGACAGCGTCATGCACCGTTGCCAGCACCTCTTCCCGATTGCCGCGGGCGTTCCTGATCGCCTTTGCCAGCGCCCTGTGTCGTAAAGGGTACATATGGGCAAACGCCAGGTCCTGAAGTTCACGGTACAGGCTGTTAATGCCGAGCCGATGCGCAATCGGCACATACACTTCCATCGTTTCGTGGGCGATGCGCCGCCGCTTGTCCGGTCGCATGGCGCCCATGGTACGCATGTTATGCAGCCGATCCGCAAGCTTGATCAGCATGACCCGAATGTCGCTTGCCATCGCCAGCAGCATCTTGCGGAAATTCTCACCCTGCGCTTCGACATGTGACTGGAACTCGATCTTGTCAAGCTTGGAGACGCCATCCACCAGGTCGGCAACCTGCGCGCCGAAGCGCTCGATCATCTCCGCGCGCGTCACACCCTGATCTTCCATCACATCATGCAGCAACGCAGCCATGATCGCCTGCGCATCCAGCTTCCAGTCTGCGCAAATCTCGGCCACGGCTATCGGGTGAGAAATATAAGGCTCACCTGACATGCGCATCTGCCCCAGATGCATTTCATCCGCAAAACGAAAGGCGTCCCTTATCCTCGCCAGATCAGCGCTCGGAAGATAAGCAGCCAGCTTTTCTGTGAGTTGCGAAAACGAAACAACACCGGACTTAGTCTCAGCCTGTGAAACAGGCGGAGACGCGTTTTCGCTCGGGGCAGTTTTTTGGCGATCCCCGGTTCGTGCTGTCTTTGCAAGCATGAGATCCATAGGGAGTCACCTGTCGGCCGGTAAAGTTCTTTAGCCTGGGACTTTTTTCAGCATTTCGGTTCCGATTTTGCCAGCAGCGATTTCTCGCAGTGCAATAACGGGCATTTTATCCTTGGCGTCAACCTTGGGCGTATGCCCCTGAAGTAACTGACGCGCACGATAAGTCGCACACAGCGTGAGCTGGAAACGATTCGGGATTTCCTTGAGACAATCTTCGATAGTAATTCGAGCCATACAATACTCCTGGTGATGAAATCAGCCTTTGCCGAGCCGTATGCCCAACTCGGCGAACAGGGCTGCGTTGTGCGCAGCTTGCTGTGGAAACCTGCAACGAGCAGCCGAAATAATGGCCGAAAACTCGGAAAAGGCGCTTGCAAAGCTTTGATTTATAATAACATATTCGCATTCTTCGGCGTGAGCAATTTCGCTCGCCGCCGCGCGCATGCGCCGCG
>Ga0351963_1065_pt1 | contig 16707 bp, 11 predicted proteins | sample TotcelT113001N14_FD_205804 | JGI IMG/M metagenome (GOLD analysis project Ga0351963, IMG submission 205804) | Enriched cells from coal bed in the Powder River Basin, Montana, United States - Total cells T11 rep3 HSBNCT.T11.300.1.N14 ... | reverse complement strand
GCGGCCATGTTGTAGTAACCGTTGTAGGTCAGGGCCATACCGGCCAGGGGATCCATGCGGTAAGCGTCCTGCCCGGCTGATATCAGTAAAAGTTCCGGTTTGAATTGATCCAAAACAGGTATAATAATCTCTTTAAAAAACATGTCATATTCCCCATCGCCGCAACCGGGCGGCAAAGGAATGTTTACTGTATAGCCCTCTCCGTCGGACCTGCCCACTTCGCCGGCGCTGCCGCTACCCGGATATGCCGGGCTCTGGTGTATTGATATAAAAAGCACTTCGGCATCTCTTTCAAAGCTGTGCTGGGTTCCGTTACCATGGTGGACATCCCAGTCAATAATAGCGACTCTTTTTAAGCCGTAATCGCGCTTTGCAACCGCTGCCGCCACGGCAATATTGTTAAAAAGACAAAAACCCATCGCTCTGTTGCTTTCAGCATGATGACCGGGTGGCCGGTTCAGAACAAAGACCTTATCCGGTTTTTTATCCATCACCCTGCGCAGGCCCGTCAAAGCGCCACCAGCCGACAACAGGGCAACACGGTACGATTCAGGCACCACATAGGTATCTATGTCGAGTGAACTTCTGCCTGAGCGGCAAGCCTCTTCAACTGAAGCGATATAGTTGCGATCGTGAATTAAGGCCAGGTCTTCCACCGCTGCTGGAAGCGGTTCAAACATCTGCAGACGGCCGGCCAGGCCCTGATCACCGATCGCTTTCAGCACGCTTATCAGACGTTCCTTCCGCTCGGGATGGTGTGCCTGGGTATGAATCAGGTAATCAGGATGATAAACCAGGCCTATATTATCGACCTTTTTATTCACTGGTATCCTCACCTTTCTCCGCCTGCTTTTCCAGCGCCTGGCACAGTCTGTTCCAGAGGAAAGGGCTAAATTTTTTAAGCGCCACCGGTCGGCCGTTTCGGCCGATGAAAGCATGTTCAGTATAGCCCCTGGCTAATAGCTTACCGGCCCTTCTAATTTCATATTCGAAGGTTAGCCGCACTCTCTGCAGGTTGCTGAGGCGGGTTATGATCACCAGTTCATCGTCATATAAAGCGGCATGTTTATATTCACAGTAAGCTTTTAAAACCGGCATGATTAACCCGCTTTTTTCGAATTCAATGTAAGGCAGATCAAGACCTCTCATCAACTCTGTCCGGCCAACTTCAAACCAGACCAGGTAATTGGAGTGATATGCCACACTCATCTGGTCTGTCTCTTTATAGCGAACCCTTAATTTCGTCTCGTTTTTATGCAAAAGTATTCTCCTATAACACGTTGGCTTCGCCGCGGTAAATCAAACCTCTTACTGCGTCCACGGTGATAACTTCACCATTTTTAATTAATGTGACTGCCTGCTCAACGCCTACAACTGCCGGCTTGCCCAGGTTGATAGCAACAATGGCAGCATGAGAAGTAATACCGCCCTCTTCGGCAACCAGGGCAGAAGCTTTCTTAATGGCCGACATGTAGTTAATGCCTGTACCCCTGGCCACTAAAATCTCTCCCTCTTTAAATTGATCGAGATCATCTTCGTTCTTGGCTATAAAAGCCTTTCCTGTGGCAGCAGATTTGCCTACCCCTGTTCCTTTCACAATAATCTCTCCCACAGTTTCCACTCTCAGCAGGTTAGTGGTTCCGGAAACACCCACGGGAACCCCGGCAGTGATCACAACAAGGTTTCCTTCCTTGATCAGGCCCTCTTTTAGGGCAGCCTGGATCGCGTTGGCAAACATATCGTCAGTTGAGGATACGGGGGGGCAAATAATCGCTCTAACACCCCAGGTTAAAGTAAGCTGCGCGGCAATCTGGCGGCGGGAAGAAACAGCGATAACCGGCGCCTTCGATTTATACTTGGAAACCATGCGGGCGGTATGCCCCGATTGGGTGGCAGTAATAATCGCGTCCGCCCCCAGTTCTGCGGCAATGTGAGAGGTGGAATAGCTGATGGCATCTGTAACTGTTTTCTTGATCCTGGGGCTCATTTTCTCCAGGATATTCTTGTAATCGAGGCTTTCTTCTGTTCTAACCGCGATACGGCTCATGGTTTGCACTGCTTCGATGGGGAAACGCCCTACCGCGGTTTCGCCGGAAAGCATTACCGCATCAGTGCCGTCAAAAATAGCATTGGCCACATCACTGGCCTCAGCCCTGGTCGGCCTGGGGTTGCGGATCATACTGTCGAGCATCTGGGTTGCAGTTATGACAGGTTTCCCGGCGTGATTGCATTTTTCGATAAACTCTTTCTGTAAAATGGGCACTTCTTCCGGGGGTATCTCAACTCCGAGATCGCCCCTTGCAACCATTACTCCGTCTGATACCTCAAGGATTGAGTCATAGTTTTCGACCCCTTCGATACTCTCAATTTTGGCCAGGATCATGATCTGACCGCCACAGTCTTCAACCAGCCTTCTGATTTCTAAAACATCCTCTACGCTGCGGGTAAATGAAGCAGCCAGGAAGCTAACTTCGTGTTCCAGAGCCAGCTTAATATCAGTTCTGTCTTCTTCATTCACTGCGGGAAGGCTGATCCGCGTGCCCGGGGTATTAAGCCCTTTGTAACTTCTAAGCTCGCCGCCGTGAACAACGGTGCAATGTATTTCCCTGCCTTCCACTCTGTTTACTTTCAAAGAGATCAGGCCATCGTCAATCAGGACGATGCAACCGACTGCAATATCTAAGTGCAGGTTAGGATAGGTGACAGAAACCCTTTGGCTGGTGCCAATAACCGGTTCGGTAGTTAGAATAAAGTCCTGGCCATCTAACAGTTCAACTTTATCTTCAGCCAGGTCTCCGGTTCTCACCTCAGGCCCGCGGGTATCAAAAAGAATGCCCACATTCCTGTTCATTCTCGCGGCAACTGTTCTAATCATTTTCAGGCGCCTTAAATGTTCTTCGCGGCTGCCATGGGACAGGTTAAGCCTGGCCACATCCATGCCTGCTTCGATCAGCGCCTCAATTCTCTCTTCAGTATCGATGCTCGGACCAATAGTGCAAACTATTTTTGTTCTTCGCATTTATTTAAGTCTCCTTCCGGCGGAAAAGATTTAGCCTTCTACTTAGCCAAATCCAGCGCCAGTTTATAAAGATCTTCAGGAAATGACTTCTTCTCTGCAATACAAATATCAAGAGGCACCGGCACCAAATCATGGCCTTTTACAGCGGTAAAATAGCCACTTTTACCCTCAAGCAAAAGATCAACCGCCATTGCGCCCATCCGGCTCCCCAGCAACCGGTCTACCGCGCTCGGGCTGCCGCCCCTTTGGATATGGCCGAGCACAGTGACCCTGGTTTCAGCTTCAATCCTTTTCTTAATCTGACTGTGCAGCTCAAACACATTAGCAGCGCCTTCCGCTACTACAATAATGCTGTGTGCTTTGCGTCGTTTGATACCGCGCAGTAGGCGCGCGCATACCTCGTCAATTTCAAATTTAATTTCCGGAACCAAAATAGATTCAGCCCCTCCTGCCAAACCGGCAGCAAGGGCAAGGTAGCCGGTTTCTCGACCCATAACCTCAATAATAAAGATCCGTTCGTGCGAAGTAGCGGTATCGCGTAACCGGTTAATGGCATCAAGGATTGTATTGACAGCCGTATCAAAACCAATCGTCTGTTCGGTTCCATTAATGTCATTATCAATGGTTCCGGGGATACAGACCGTTTTAAGACCATAATCCTGCAGGGCAATCGCTCCCTGAAACGAACCCTCCCCACCGATTACCACCAGGCCCTCAATGCCTTCACTCTTAAGCCTCTCAACCGCTTTTCGCTGGTAATCAGGTTCAAACATGCCCGGCTCTCTTGCCGTCAGCAGTATTGTTCCACCGCGTTGAATAATATCGGCGACTGAACCCATTTCAAATTCTGTAAACTCTTCACTGTTAATAAGGCCGGCGTAACCCCGCGCTATGCCGTAGACTTTCACGCCTCTGTTAATACCGCTGCGCACTACTGCTCTCACCGCGGCATTCATTCCCGGGGCATCCCCGCCACTGGTTAAAACTGCAATTTTTTTCATCCCCATCAGTACTCCTTATTCTCAATAAAAATATCATCTTCGGGTCGCCGAATTTTTTCGATTACGGCTTCACGTCCAAGCAGGTGCTCAAGTCTTTCACGGCAGGCCGGGTGGTCCCTGACCCAGTAATCTTCCTCCAGGACCAACAGCTTGTCATCTTCTTTAAAATAAAGGCAAACCGGAACTTTTCCGTTTTCAGCCACAAGGGTATCTTTCAAGTTTTCGAGCAGTAAAAGATCCTGTTCTCCGTTTATTACCAGTTGATAATACTTTTTATCCCTGCCCAGGGGGCTGATATTCTCAACTAAGATTTTAATATCTTCTTCTTCTTTTAAATCTGTCCTTCCTTCAATCAAAAGCAGGTTGTCTTCAACCAGCATGGCAGACTGACGCTCGTAAATATCAGGAAAGATTACCAGTTCCACGCTTCCGGTTAAATCTTCAAGCCTGACGAAAGCCATCTCCCTGTTTTTCTTGGTATATAGCTTTCTGACTGCTACAACAATACCTCCTACTTTTACCTGGCGGTTATCACCAGCTTCGGCCAGTTCGGCACAGCGGTATATATTTGGCAAACCGTCCAATATTTCCCGATAAGGCTCAACAGGGTGGCCGGATATAAACAGGCCCAGCATCTCTTTTTCCATTGACAGTCTTTCCCTGTCGGAAAAGGGCTCCATCGAAATTAACGAATCTGTCAGCAGCTCCTCCTGCACGCTGCTTTCCATCAGCGTAAACATCGATAGCTGGCCGTTTTCTCTTTCTCTCTGAACACATTGGCCCTGGGCAAGCGCGTCATCCATCGCCGCCAGGTACTGGGCCCGGTGGCCGCCTAAAGAATCGAAGGCTCCACACTTGATCAGGCTCTCCAAAACTCTGCGGTTACAGAGCCTGAGATCGATCCGGGAAACAAAATCACGCATTGAGATAAAGGGCTTTTCTTTCCTGGCAGCAACTATCGACTCAATTGCACCAAGGCCGACGTTTTTGACAGCAGCAAGACCAAACCGGATTCTTTTATCGCCGACAACGGTGAAATGAGTTTCGCTTTCATTTACATCAGGCGGCAGTATTTCCACATCCATGCGGCGGCAGTCGGCTATATACAGGGCAACCTTATCACTGCTCGAATAATAAACTGTCATCAGGGCCGCCATATACTCAACCGGGTAATTTGCTTTAAGGTACGCGGTCTGGTAAGCGATCAAAGCATACGCCGCAGCATGAGATTTGTTAAAGCCGTACGATGCAAATTTCAGGATTAAATCGTATATTTCAACGGCAAGCTCCTTTGTATAGCCCTTATCAATACAGCCCTGAACGAATAGTGCCTGCTGTTCATCTAAAATCTCAATTTTTTTCTTACCGATCGCCCGCCTGAGCAGGTCGGCCTGCCCGAGGGTAAAACCGGCCATCCGGGCAGCAATTTCCATAATCTGCTCCTGATAGACAATAACGCCATAGGTTTCGGCTAATATAGGCTCGAGCACAGGGTGCAGATACTTAATTTTCTTTTTACCGTGCTTGCTTTTAACGAACACAGGGATCTGCTCCATCGGGCCTGGCCGGTATAGAGCGACAACTGCGATAATATCTTCAAACTTATTCGGCATTAAATCACGTAAAACTGAACGCATCCCGGAACTTTCCAGCTGAAATGTTCCTGTTGTTTCCCCCTGGGATAGCATTTCATAGGTAGCCTCGTCATCTAAGGGAATCTCTTCTATATTTATGGTATGGTTATGGCGTTTACGGATATTTTCAAGCGCTTCTCCAATAATGCTTAATGTTTTTAACCCTAGAAAGTCCATTTTCAGCAGGCCAAGGTCTTCGAGAGTAGTCATGGGGAACTGGGTCACTATACAGCTGTCCGATGCCCTGTAAAGCGGCACATAATTAACCAGGGGCTCCTTGGCGATTACTACTCCTGCGGCATGAGTGGAGGCATGCCGGGGCATTCCTTCAACTGCCATCGAAGTATCGAGCAGGTTACGGTAAAGATCTTCCTTGTAGAGTGATTTCAACTCTTTGCTCTGTTTGAGGGCTTTCTCGATCGTCATTTTCGGTTCGGTGGGAATCAGCTTGGCAATTTTATCAACATCGGCGTATGGAATCGCCAGGGCTCTTCCCACATCCCGCACGGCAGCCCTGGCTGCCATGGTTCCGAATGTGATAATCTGGGCCACCCGCTCCTGGCCGTATTTTTCATTTACATAGGCCATCACCCTGTCGCGCTTATCATCGCAAAAGTCGATATCAATATCGGGCATTGAGATCCTTTCCGGGTTTAAAAAACGCTCAAACAGCAGGCCATACTGAAGCGGTTCTATGTTGGTAATCCCCAGACAGTAGGCAACAAGGCTACCCGCGGCTGAACCGCGGCCGGGACCGACGATTACTTCATGCTTCCTGGCGTAATCAATCAGATCCCAGACAATTAAAAAGTAGTTTGAGTAGTCCATCTGCTGGATTACTTTTAATTCATATTCAAGGCGTTCTTCAAGCTCGGTGGTTATTTCCGGGTAACGCTTCTTCATCCCTTCGTAACAGAGATTCTTCAGGTAATCGTCGGCGTCGGTGCCCTCGGGCAAATCGTATTCGGGCAGGTGCATCCGGTTAAAATCTTGCTCAACATTGCAGCGGCCGGCAATCAGCAGACTGTTTTCTATTGCTCCGGGATAGTCGCTGAAAGCGGCAATCATTTCTTCGGAAGGCTTAAGGTAAAATTCCTCAGATTCAAACTTCATCCTGTCGGTTTCATCAACCGTTTTACCTGTTTGGATACAGAGCAGTACATCGTGCACTGCTGAATCTTTTTTTGACAGATAGTGGACATCATTGCTTGCCACAAGGGGAATGCCCTCGTCTTTGTATATCTCAAGCAAAGCTTTATTAACCACCTGCTGCTCCCTGATCCCGTTATCCTGAACTTCCAGAAAGAAATTGTCTGCTCCAAAAAGATCGCGGTAATAGCGGGCTGATTCATATGCTTTCTCAACCTGACCGTTTAAGATATGGGTTGGAATTTCGCCGGCAAGACAGGCGCTGAGCGCGATTAAGCCATCGCTGTGAGCTTCCAGCAACTCCCTGTCGACCCGCGGTTTGTAATAAAACCCTTCGATATAGGCGGCAGAAACAAGACGCATCAGGTTCAGGTAGCCCTGGTTATTTTCAGCTAAAAGAATCAGGTGATACTGTGAGTCGTCTTTTCTGGCCTCTTTCTGAAAACGCGAACGTTTTGAAACGTAAACCTCGCAGCCGATGATCGGCTTAACTCCGGCCTTTTTTGCCGCCCTGTAAAAATCGATGACCCCAAACATGGTCCCGTGATCTGTAATTGCCAGAGCAGGCATGCTCAGAGCAGCAGCACGTTCAACCAGGCTGGTAACCCTGGCTGCGCCGTCGAGTAAACTGTATTCAGTGTGGCAATGAAGGTGGACAAAATTAGCCATGGTAAAACCTGTTAACCTCGATTCATATTAGAGAGTATATAAAATTTCTACTTGCAAGAGGCAGATCCTTTACCGGAAAAACTTTTTTTAAAACCTTTAATGTGGTACAATAACAAAAAGTTGAGCTGAAGGAGTTGTGATGTGTTTAAAGACCGGGAAACCCGCCTCGCCTTAAAAATTGTGCTCATTGCCTCAGCCATGTATCTTTTATTTCTTGCCGTGACCAGGCTGGCACCGGTCATCTCTCTGATTATCATCGCTATATTTATAGTTTACACCATTAATCCCCTGGTTAACTTTCTGATCAGCATAAAATTTAAACCCCTTCTGGCCGCTATGATTTCTTCCCTGGTGATCCTGATCGCTGTTATTTTGCTCTTCTATCTTCTCATCCCCGGCTTAATCATCGAGATGAGGCAGCTGGTAGTTTTTCTCACTACTGAGTTTATCCAGGAGCTGCCAAAGCTTGTTATCCAGATGGAAGAGCTTGATCAACGTTTTAACCTGCAGCTGGCAGCCAGCTTTATTGAATACTCCAATCAGTTCATCCGGGAGGCACCGGGTAATATTCAGCTGATTTTACGCAACCTGACCCTGGTCTCCATGGGGCTGGTCAGCCGCATCTGGGTAGTTCTGGCCCTGATCTTCCTGGTATTCTACCTGGTGCAGGATCTCGATAAAGCCAGGCAGAACCTGACCCTGCTTTTTCCCCAGATCTACAAAGACAACATAGTGCACCTGCTGGGAACTATCGATGAAAAAGTGGGAGCTTATATTCGTGGAACCCTGATGAAATGTGTGTTCGTTGGTTTGCTTACCTGGCTCGGCCTCACTATGCTCGGCATGCCTTTTGCCCTGATGCTTGGCATCCTGGCCGGTGCGTTTAACATTATACTCTACATCGGGCCTTTTGTGGCAACCATACCGGCCCTTTTACTCACTATTATGCCGGAAACGCCAAACTTCTTTTTAGTGGTTCTGCTCTACGTTGTAGTCCAAATTCTGGATGCTTTTCTTTTCACACCGGTTTTTCTGGGTAAAGCAACCGACTTAAGCCCTCTGACGGTCATTATTATTGTTCTGGTCGGCGGCCAGCTTTTAGGCCTGCTCGGCATTATTCTGGCTATCCCCATCACAGCCACCCTTAAAGTGCTTCTCTTTCACTACTACCTGGCCAGGCGCCAAAGCGAAGAAGTTAACCCGGCTGGTAAGTGCTAACGCATTCCAGGAAAACCCTGCTGCCTGAGCGCCTCGTATAAGACCAGGGCCACCGTATTACCCAGGTTAAGCGAACGTGGAATCTGCTCTGCCATGGGAACCCGCAGCACATGATCTGCCTGGTTGAGTATCTCTTCCGGCAGGCCCTTTGTTTCGCTGCCGAAAACAATAAAATCATCACTGCTGTAATCTACCTCGTAGTAGTAACCTTCGCCCTTCGTTGAAAAATAGAGAAACCGGCTGAAAGGATAAGCCTGCTTAAGGCTTTCAAAATCAGGATGCACTTCAAGATCTAAGTAGCGCCAGTAATCGAGGCCCGATCTGCGCACTTCTTTTTCAGAAAGCGAGAAGCCAAGGGGTTCAACCAGGTGCAATCTGGTATTGGTCATCACACAAGTCCGGGCCACGTTCCCCGTATTAGGCGGTATCTCCGGTTCAACAAGCACAATATGCATTAATCAGCCACCTATAAAAAATAATTGAATTAGCTGCCCTATTTGCTGCCTTCCTTATCACTGTTCTCGCTGCTCATTGTTTCGTTAAACTGCTGAAGCTTCTTCACAATCAGCTCATTGATGCTTCCTTCAGGATAATTGCCTGCTTCGTCGAGTTTTCCGGCATCGAGACCGGTCAGCAGTTCAAGACCTTCATCAACTGTCTTGATGGCATATATATTGAATAAGCCTGCTTCAACAGCTTCAACAACTTCTTGCTTTAACATCAGGTTGCGGCGATTTTGTTCGGGTAGTATTACTCCCTGGCTGCCGTTTAAGCCGACCGCTTTGCAGGCCTGGAAATATCCTTCGACTTTGCTGTTAATGCCGCCAACGGGCTGAATTTCGCCTTTCTGGTTGATCGAACCTGTTACTGCTAAATCCTGCCGCAAAGGAACTTCAGACAGACTTGACAGCAGGCAGAACAGCTCTGCTGCTGAAGCACTGTCACCGTCTACTCCACCATAAGACTGTTCAAAACATAAACTTGCCGTCAGGTTCATCTGAGTTTTTGAACCGTAGCGCATGCCCAGGCAACCGCTTAAAATCAGGACACCTTTATTGTGGATGTTTCCGCTCAGGTCACTTTCCCGCTCAATGTTAATAATCCCCTTACGGCCAAGGTAGGTTGAAGCGGTAATTCTTGACGGTCGGCCAAACATGTAATCACCATGGTTTTGAACCGATAAAGCGTTAACCTGGCCAACCTTTTCTCCTTCAAGATCAAGTAATATTGTGCCTTCCTTAATTGCTTCCATTACCTTTTGCTCGTATTTATTCGACCTGTAGACAACCTCTTCAAGAGCTTTATTTACATGCTCTCTGCCCACGTAATCAGCATTTTCAAGCTCTGCCCAAGCTTCAGATTCGCAGAGCAGATCAACAATCTCGTTAAACCTGGTACTTAGTTTATCCTGGTTTTCAGCCAGCCTGGTACTGAATTCAACTATTTTTGCCACTGCCTCACGGTGAAACGGCCTGAGCTGATGCTTACTGCTGTATGATGATATAAACCCGGCCATCTTAACAATTTTATCCTCGCTGCGCTCCATCTCCACATCAAAGTCAGCCTTAATTTTAAAGAGTTTGCGAAAATCTTCATCGTAATGGTAAAGAACCTGGTAAATATATGGGTTGCCGATCATCACAACTTTCAGGTTAAGCGGTATCGGCTGCGGGCGCAGTGTAGCCATGGCAACCAGGCCGAAGTGTTCACTGATATTTTCTATTCTGATCTCTGCGGTTTTCAAAACTCTTTTCAAAACATCCCATGACTGCATCGCTGTCAGGACATCCCTGGCCTGTAAAATGAGGTAACCGCCATTAGCCTTGTGGAAAGCCCCGGGTTTGATCATCGAAAAATCAGTAACTACCATCCCGAAGCGGTTCTCGTATTCAACGCGCCCCAGGAGATTATAATAAGAGGGGTTTGTTTCATAAACCATGGGCGCCCCTTCGTTTTCCCTGTTATCGACCAGCAAATTAACTGTATAGCGAAGATCGGCCTGTTCCTGGCTCTGCCTGCGCAGCCAGAACATGGCGTTTTGCTGTTCGTCTTCTTCGCCCCTGAAGTCAGCAAGGTTCGAGAGAACATCCTGTTTAAAAGCTTCTAGATATTTAAGCAATGCCGGGTATTGCCCGTAAAGCTCCACCAGTTCACTGAACAGGTGCCCAATGGAAGCCAACCCAATTTTCTGGTCAAGTTCTTTTAGTTTCTCTTTCAGCTCTTTTTCAACCCGCTGAACCCGCCGCATTATCTCCATCGCTTTCAGCTGAACTTCTGTCGACTTTTTTTCAAGCTCTTCTTTTTCCTGGTGTTCGAGCTTGGCGTAGTCTTCTTCGCTGATCTGCTCTCCATCTTTCAAAGGGATCGTAACAAAGCCCGAGCTGGTTCTTTTCAAAGCAAACCCCTGCTCTAAAGCAACCTTGTTTAACTCTTCAAGCAAAACACCCCGTGCTTCCTGGAACTCCTTGACGAATACTGATTTTTGCTTTTCATATTCTTCTCCGTCGAAAGCCTTGGGGATAGACTCTTTAAGATCATCTAATAATTCCTCTATGTGACGGCAAAAGTCGTAGCCTTTCCCTGCCGGCAGGTTCAATGCCAGCGGTTCACTGGGGTGCTCGAAATTATAAACGTAAACCCAATCGTCGGGCACCGGCTCATCAGCAGATATTTTCCTGATCACCGACTGGGCATAACTCGATTTACCTGTACCGGTTAATCCGGTCATGAAAATATTGTAACCCGGCCTCTTAATGCGAAGTCCGAACTCTGTTGCTTTAACTGCTCTTTCCTGCCCGATCATCCCCTCCAGAGGATCAATTTCAGCTGTCGTTTCAAAACCGATTTGATCTATTTTGCATGACAGGCGCAGTTCTTCAGTTTTTAGTTTTTCCCAGGACATTATCCTTTCCCCCTTCTTGCGCGTATAAGCATAAGCTTTTTAAAAAGCAATCTTCACATTTGGGACTGCGGGCATAACAAACCTGGCGTCCATGCGTGATCAAGTAATGATGAGCAGCACTCCACTGGTCAACAGCAATCACCTTTTTAAGCTGTTCTTCAACAATTGTCACTGTTTTACCATCGGCCAGGCCGAGCCGCCTTGAAACCCTGAAAACGTGCGTATCAACAGCCAGAGCAGGCTGACCAAAAGCACTGCTGATAATTACGTTGGCCGTCTTCCGGCCCACCCCCGGTAACTTGACAAGTTCGTCAAAACTGGCGGGAACCCTGCCTTCATATTGATTTACTATAATTCGACTGGCCTCAATCAGGAATTTGCTCTTGTTGCGATAAAGTCCGCAGCTCTTCAAATAATTTTCTAGATCAGAAGGCTCCATTAGAGCCATTTCATCTACAGAAGGTACCGCCTTGAAAAGCGCTGCAGTGATCTTGTTAACCTGCTCATCTGTGGTTTGGGCGGAAAGAACCGTTGCGACAAACAGTTGAAAGGGGTTCTCAAAAACCAGGCTGGTTTTCGCCCCGGGATAATGTTCAGCAAGCAAATTCATAATCTGCCCGGCCCTGTCACCGGTTTCTAATTTCCTGATCTTAAGCATACGTTATTATAGATCGGAGATAGAGTTCGGTAAAGCATAAATATGGCTGATCACCAGTAAAATAGCAAAGGGAGCGCTCAAATAAAGGGCGCTCCGCAAACGAATTATCAAGAAAAAGCATAGACCGATCTATAGCTTAAGACATCAGCAAAACCATGAGCGCCTTTTCAGTATGCATCCGGTTTTCAGCCTGATCGTAAATAACAGCGTGAGGCCCATCCATCACCTCATCTGTAACCTCAACGCCCCTCATCGCAGGCAGGCAGTGCTCAAAGATTACGTTCCTGTCACACTTCGCCAGTAGCTCTGCGGTTACCTGGTAAGGGGCAAACAGCTTTCTTCGCTCTCCCTCTTCATCTTCCTGGCCAATCCACCACCACACATCGGTATAGACTAAATGCGCACCCGCACAGGCCTCATCGATATCTGCGGTATGCATGTAGCTGCCGCCAGATAGTTTATTGTTTCGTTCAAAAATGTCACTATACTCCGGTAGTATTTTATATTTTTCAGGGCAGCAGTGAACAAACTGAAGCCCAAGCTTGGAACAGATCACCCCCAGCGAGTGAGCCGGCTGCGTGCGGTCTCCAAAGAAGACAACTTTCTTGCCGCTAATCTCATCAAATCTTTCCATCATCGTGTAAATATCGGCCAGGGCCTGACAGGGGTGGTTCTTTTCGGTCATCCCGTTGATCACCGGCACATCGCTTGCCTCGGCCAGTTCTTTCATCTCATTGTAGTCATTCCACCGAATCATGACTGCATCAAAATAACGGCTGAGCACTTTGGCTGTATCGTAAATGCTCTCTTTTTTCCCAAGGTGTATTTCGCCCGGCTTCAGGTAGGTCACATACCCGCCAAGCTGCTGAATACCAAGCTCAAAAGATATCCTGGTCCTTGTCGATGGTTGATCGAAAATACAACCTAAGGCCTTATGTTTCAGATAGGGGTAGTAATAACCTCTTTTAGCTTCAAGTTTCAGCTCCCGGGTAGTTTCCAGGATTAGCAATATTTCTTCACGGGTGAAATCATCTAAGTCCATAAAATTGCGTCCTGTAAGTTTGTTCATTATTGCCATGCTCCTTTTGGGTCTTTTAAAAAAGACCCCGAGGGGGGTCTAGCTGATTTCCCTCAGGGTATCTTCCAGGCGGTTTAATATTTCGTCAATCTCAGCCCTGGTTATAATCAGGGCCGGCTCAAAACGGACCGTATTAGCGCTGATTAAGGTTCCGGCTACAAGCACCTTTCTCTTGAACAGGCCTGCTGCGACCTTATAACCGAGTTCAGGAGCCTGGAAATGCTGGCCGATTAAAAGCCCTTTACCGGTAATGCCTTTGTAGATCTGCGGGTAACGCACGGCAAATTCTTGCAGTTTGCCAATAAAATAATCGCCCATTTCGGCTGCTTTGTCAGCAAGATTATCGCGTAAAGTAACATTGATCGCGGCAATCGCTGCTGCGCAGGCCATGGGGTTGCCACCTGTTGTTGATGTATGAATAAAGGGGTTCGGATCTTCGAAGGCCTTCCAAAGTTCACCGTTGCCCATAAAGGCGCCAACCGGCATGACCCCGCCACCCAGCGACTTGGCTACGCAGAGTATATCGGGAACAATGCCCCAGTGGTCAACTCCCCACATTTTTCCGGTCCGGGCCATGCCGGTTTGAACTTCGTCGCAAATTAAAAGTATTTCATAGCGATTGCAAAGTTCTCTTACTTTAGGCCAGTAATCATCGGGAGGAACAATCGCCCCTGCTTCACCCTGGATTGGTTCGGCAATAAAGGCAGCAATACCGATGCCAACCTTAGCGCAAATTTCCATCTGCTTCTCCAAAGCATCGGCATCTCCGAATGGCACGTAGAAGGTCTGGCCGCCAAAAGGCTGCAGCGCTTCACGGAAATCTTTTTTGCCCATTACACTTAGGGAACCCAAAGTTTTACCATGGAAAGCGGAAACCGTTGATATAAAATTATGCTTACCTGTATGCAGTTTAGCTATTTTTAAAGCGCCTTCAATAGTTTCAGTTCCGCTGTTAACAAAAAAAGCATGGTCGATGTCTCCAGGAGTAATCTGAGAAAGCAGGCGGGCTAAAACACCCCTTAAGGGGTCCATTAACTCCTGGCTGGGAATACCTGATTTACCGGCCTGAGCCCTTACAGCTTCGACAACTTCCGGGTGAGACCATCCAAGATCAAGCGCTCCGTATCCGCCGAGACAGTCAATATATTCCTGCCCGAAAACATCATAAAAATAAAGACCTTTGCCCCGCCATTCTGTGCCTGCATAGTCTCCTGCTTCGGTAACCGACTTGCGGTAATCAACCCACCCTTTGTTGAAGTGATTGACAAAATTATCGACAGTTTCCTTCGAAATTTCCTGTGCGGTTTTTTCATCAAGCTCTTCCCGGCCGATAATATCCAGCCAGCGCTGTGCATACTGCATTGCATCCTGGTAATGCTTCATCTTCTCTCTAATCTCCTTTTGTAAAAAATATTTATTAATCCACTTCAGGCTGGAAACGAGAACTTGCTGTGCCATTATTATGCTTTGTTACTTTTGCCTAAAACGCCTTCTCTGATCATCTCTTCAATATCCTGATCATTAAACCCTGCAGATTTTAATATTTCCACCGTGTGTTCGCCAAGACCAGGCGGGCTAAGTCTCACTTCACCGGCAGCACTGTTAATGAGCAAGGGAAAACCGGTCATCAACTCCTGGTCCCCGCTTGCTTTATCGCTGCCCAGCCAGTATCCGCCTTCTCTGCAGACGGGGTGTTCCGACGCTTCCTGAAGGCTTAATACAGGCTCACAGCAGGCATCTGCCTTTGCGAAAAGTTTTTCCCACTCTGCCCTGCTTTTTTCGGCAAACATGTTCTGAACTTCTTCGATCAACTCAAGCCTTAAAACTGTGTCAAACTGCCGCGCTGTCCACTGCGGTCTGTCAACAGTTTCGCAAAAGCGCTGCCAGAAATGCGGCTCTAGAGCACCTAAGCTCATGTAGGCGCCATCGGCAGTTTTATAAAGGTTGTAGCAGGCATAGGCGCCGGTTATATAACCGCTGCCCCTGCGTGGCAGATCGGGCTTTGCACCGGACATAGCGCTTGCAGCATAGGTAAGCCAGGGCAGCAGACCCCTGGTCATGGCAATATCGACATGGCTGCCCCTGCCGCTTTTTTCACGCCGGTAGAGGGCAAACATAATACCGTTAATTGCTGTCAGTGAGCCGCCGGCTATATCGGCTATCTGCACCGCAGGCATGACCGGAGCGCCACCTTCTGCCGCGCTTAAATCAAGCAGACCTGATATGGCCGTATAGTTAATGTCGTGGCCTGCCCGTTCCCGGTACGGCCCCTTTTGGCCGTAGCCACTAATCGAAGCGTAAACCAGGCGGGGATTAACACCGGCCAGATCGCTGTAACCGAGACCGAGGCGCTCCATCACCCCAGGTCTGAAGCCTTCAACCAGAATGTCGGCCTTTTCGACCAGCTTGATTAGCAAAGCACGGCCCTTTTCGCTCTTCAGGTTTACAGCCAGGCTTTTCTTGTTACGATTCAGCTGGCGGAAAAAAGCACCGCTTCCATCAATAACAGGACCGACGAACCTGGTAGGATCGCCGGTCACTGTATCTTCAATCTTTATCACTTCAGCCCCGTAATCACCTAAGATCATCGTACAGAGCGGTCCCGGAAGCAACCTGGTCAGGTCCAGAACGAGCAGGCCCTCCAGGGGCAGGCAACTATCAGGGCTGTTGCCAACCATTACCGGTGTGTATAGTGGGGTAACAGCATCGGGCCGACCCGGTCGTCCGCTGCCCCGGTCTCCTCAAGTTCGCGATGATATGCTTCAACGTGCTCCAGGTTCAAACCTGCGGGTAGAGGCATATCTTTACTGATCGCTGCGGCATGACGTCCGGCCCGCCGGCCGAAAACAATAATGTCGAGCAGCGAGTTACCCATTAGCCTGTTGGTGCCGTGTATACCACCTGCTGCTTCACCGGCTACGTAGAGATTATCAACAGCGGTCATGCCGTTTTCATCGATCAGCAAACCACCGTTCTGGTAGTGCAGGGTCGGGTAGATCAGCATCGGTTCAGTGCGTATATCCACACCAAAACGCTGGAACTGGCGCATCATCGCCGGTAGCTGTCTTTCCACGGTGCCTTCACCATGGGTGAGTTCAATTATCGGAGAATCGAGCCAAACTGCCGTTAAACCGGTCGGCAGTGGAATACCCAGGCCGCGCTCGTCACATTCGCGTAAAATTGCCGATGATTCAACATCGCGCGTTTCCAGGTGGTAGACAAACTGCTCACCATTGATATTAAGCGGTGTAGCGCCCAGGCCGCGGGTTTTTTCAGTTACCAGCAAACCCAGCAGCTGGGGTGGGTAAGCTCCTCCGGTGGGGTGGTACTGAATAGAATCGGCATAAATAGTTTTAGCCCCGGCCCGGTAACCGATCAC
>Ga0351963_1063_pt1 | contig 17005 bp, 22 predicted proteins | sample TotcelT113001N14_FD_205804 | JGI IMG/M metagenome (GOLD analysis project Ga0351963, IMG submission 205804) | Enriched cells from coal bed in the Powder River Basin, Montana, United States - Total cells T11 rep3 HSBNCT.T11.300.1.N14 ... | reverse complement strand
CATGACCGGCACCTTTGATCTGGATCTGACAAGAGAGTTTTTTCAGGGGTTTGTGAATCATGCCCTGGTGACTGTCCATATTGACAACATGCGTGGCGATAATGCCCATCACCAGTGCGAGACGGTGTTCAAGGCCTTTGGCCGTGCCTTGCGCATGGCGACTGAGCTTGATCCGCGCGCTGCTGGAACGATCCCGTCAACCAAGGGCAGCCTGTAAGTCCGATTCGGTTTTTCTGATGTGGTTATGAAAAAAATTGTTGTCGTCGATTACGGGATGGGCAATCTGCGCTCGGTTGCGCAGGCTCTGCGAGCGGTCGCGCCGGACATGGAAGTGAAAATTTCCGGCGAGGTTGCTGATTTGCGCAGTGCCGACCGTGTGGTACTGCCTGGTCAGGGCGCGATGCCGGACTGCATGCGCAGTTTGCGTGAATCCGGCTTGCAGGAGGCGTTGATCGAGGCATCCCGATCGAAGCCGCTGTTTGGCGTGTGCGTCGGCGAGCAGATGCTGTTCGACTGGAGCGAGGAAGGCGACACGCCGGGTCTTGGTCTGCTGCCGGGCAAGGTCATCCGCTTTCAGCTTGAGGGCAAGCTGCAGGAGGATGGTTCGCGTTTCAAGGTACCCCAGATGGGATGGAACCAGGTGCGGCAGGCAGTTTCGCACCCGCTGTGGCAGGGCATTGCCGACAACAGCTATTTTTACTTCGTGCACAGTTTTTACGCCGTGCCCGATAATATGGCGCACAAGGTGGGCGAAACCACATACGGTGCGCCGTTTTGCAGTGCCATCGCCCGGGATAACCTGTTTGCGACGCAGTTCCATCCTGAAAAAAGTGCTGCAGCCGGATTGCAGCTTTATCGCAATTTCGTACACTGGAATCCGTGATTCCGTAAAATTGCAGCAAATCCCCGTTAACCTAACTATTCGTTTTCAGTCATGTTGCTCATTCCAGCTATCGACCTTAAAGATGGTCAGTGCGTCCGCCTGAAACAAGGCGACATGGATCAAGCCACTGTTTTTTCCCAGAATCCGGCCGAGATGGCGCGGCACTGGCTGGCGCAAGGCGCCCGCAGGCTGCATCTGGTGGATCTGGATGGTGCGTTTGCCGGCAAACCAAAAAACAAGGCCGCGATCACCGCGATCGTCGAGGCCGTTCAGGCGTTCGCCCTTGCCAACAACATCAAGGAAATTCCGGTGCAACTGGGTGGCGGCATCCGCGACCTGGACACCATCGAGCAGTATCTTGATGGGGGCATCTCGTACATCATTGTCGGTACGGCAGCGGTAAAAAATCCGGGATTCCTGCAGGACGCCTGCGGCGCCTTTCCCGGACAGATCATCGTTGGGCTGGACGCGAAGGACGGCAAAGTCGCGACGGATGGCTGGAGCAAGCTGTCCAAGCACAATGTGATCGATCTGGGCAAGAAGTTTGAAGGCTACGGTGTCGAGTCGATCATCTACACCGACATCGGTCGTGACGGCATGATGGGCGGCGTGAATATTGAAGCGACCGTCAGGCTGGCGCAGGCCGTCAAAATCCCAATTATTGCGTCCGGCGGTGTGCATGATATCAAGGATGTCGAGGCTTTGTGCAAGGTGCAGGACGAAGGCATCGAAGGCGTGATTTGCGGCCGTTCGATTTACGAAGGCACGCTGGATCTGAAAAAAGCGCAGGCACGAGCCGACAAGCTGACCGGCGGATAGTGCGCTCGCTTTGCAATGAAACTGTCGGTTCTACAGAAACTGAATATATGCTCGCAAAAAGAATCATCCCATGTCTTGATGTCACCGCTGGTCGCGTGGTCAAGGGCGTTAATTTCGTGGCGTTGCGCGATGCGGGCGATCCGGTGGAAATCGCGCGGCGTTACGACGAGCAAGGCGCAGATGAGCTGACCTTCCTCGATATCACTGCATCGAGTGACGGACGCGATCTGATTTTGCATATCATCGAGGCAGTCGCCTCGCAGGTTTTCATCCCGCTGACGGTTGGTGGCGGCGTGCGCACAGTCGAGGATGTGCGCAGGCTGCTCAACGCCGGCGCGGACAAGGTCAGCATCAACACTTCTGCGGTCACCCATCCGCAACTGGTGTTTGATGCGTCGCACCGCTACGGCTCGCAATGCATCGTGGTTGCGATTGATGCCAAGCAAACCGCGCCGGGAAAATGGGAGGTGTTCACGCACGGCGGGCGCAATCCGACCGGACTGGATGCGATTGAATGGGCGCAAAACATGGAGCGGCTGGGCGCCGGAGAAATCCTGCTGACCAGTATGGATCGGGACGGCACCAAAATAGGATTTGATCTTGACCTGACGCGCGGTATTTCGGACGCCATCAGCATTCCGGTGATCGCCTCCGGCGGTGTCGGCAATTTGCAGCATCTGGCAGACGGCATCAAGCTTGGTCATGCCGATGCGGTGCTGGCAGCCAGCATTTTTCATTATGGGGAGCACACCGTGCAGGAAGCCAAACAATTCATGGCCAAGCAGGGCATACCGGTGAGGCTCGCATGATCGCTTCCAGCAAATGGTTGAACAAAATCAAGTGGAATGAAGACGGTCTGGTGCCGGTCATTGCGCAGGAGGTTGGCAGCAATGTGGTGCTGATGTTCGCCTGGATGAATCACGAGGCGCTGGCGAAGACGGTGGAAGTCGGCGAAGCTGTGTACTGGAGTCGTTCGCGCAAAAAACTGTGGCGCAAGGGCGAGGAGTCCGGTCACACACAAAAAGTTCACGAGATTCGCCTTGATTGTGACGAGGATGTATTGCTGATTCAAGTGGAACAGGTTGGCGGCATCGCCTGCCATACTGGGCGGCATTCCTGCTTCTACCAGAAGCTTGGTGAAGGTGAGTGGCAGGTTGCGGAGCCCGTTATCAAAGACCCTGAAAGCATCTACAAATGAGTGAAATTCTGAACCGGCTGGCCGAAGTCATCGAGTCGCGCAAACTGGCGAATGGCGGCGACCCGGAAAAATCCTATGTGGCTCGCCTGTTCGCCAAAGGTGATGATGCGATCCTCAAAAAAATCGGCGAAGAGGCGACCGAAACCGTCATGGCGGCGAAGGATGCGCGTCGGTCGGCCGATGCGTCCAAGGTGTTGTACGAGTGCGCCGATCTGTGGTTTCATTCGATGATCATGCTGGCGCAGTTCAACCTGAAGCCGCAGGATGTGCTGGACGAAATGGCGCGACGCGAAGGCATATCGGGCATCGAGGAAAAGGCAGCGCGTAAGGATGCGATGCGCGATGCGCAGGAATCGACCAAAAATTAAATCGGGAGAGGGGCTATCGTGGACAACTGCATTTTTTGCAAAATCGTCGCCAAGCAGATTCCGGCTGACATTGTTTACGAAGATGAGGAATTGCTGGCGTTTAGAGACATCCGGCCGGCAGCGCCGGTGCATCTGCTGCTGATCCCCAAGCAGCATGTGGCCACGCTCTCAGACTGCGGCGATGAAGAGGCCGCGCTACTCGGCAAGATGATCGCCCGTGTCCCCAGGCTGGCAGCCGTGCATGGCTGCTCGGCGGTGCAGGGTGCGGATGGGCAGTATGTCGGTGGATTCCGAACCCAGATCAATACCGGCCCCGTAGGTGGGCAGGAAGTGTATCATCTGCACATGCACATCACGGGCAAGCCGCGTTCATAACACTGAAGGGTGTGCGAAGCGGCTTATGGATTTGTGGCTGTTTCGATAAGGAGTGAACATGGGTTCATTGAGTATCTGGCACTGGCTGATTGTTCTCGCCGTCATCGTGCTGATCTTCGGCACCAAGAAACTGACCAGCGTTGGCTCCGATCTCGGCAAGGCGGTCAAGGGTTTCAAGGATGGCCTCAAGGGCGAGGAAGAAAAACCAGCTGCGTCTGAAAAAGGCGTTGTGGATGTTGAAGCCAAAGAAAAGCCCAAGGGATAGGCCTACTCAAGCAAAGCGGACAAACGCATGTTTGACCTGAGCCTCTCAAAACTGATCCTGATTGGCGTGGTTGCGCTGGTGGTCGTCGGCCCTGAAAAATTGCCGAAGGTGGCGCGCATGGCGGGCTCGCTTCTCGGGCGAGCGCAGCGTTACTTCAATGATGTCAAGGCCGAGGTCAGTCGTGACATGGCACTGGACGACTTGCACAGTCTCAGGAACGAGGTGAGCAAGACTGCCCACGAGATCGAAGCCAGCTTCTTGCAGAATCCTCTGCAGTCAGACAACTCCCATCCCGAAGAAACACGATTGCCTGAGGCTTTCGCCATCAAATCGCGATCGTTCAGACGCAACAAAAGCTTGTTGTCTGGCAGAAAGCGGCAGCGCAGCAGGGTGATGCCTTTCCGCACGACGCGCGGCTTGAGCAGGCACTTGTCATGACTGGGCAGCATGATTCAGTCGCCGAGCAGGGATTCATCACGCACCTGATTGAACTGCGCAACCGGATCATCCGCGCATCGGCGGCGGTTCTTGTTGTCTTCCTTTGCCTGATGCCGTTTTCCTCGGAAATCTTCGATCTGCTGGCGGCGCCGATGATGGCCGCCTTGCCGCAAGGGTCGAAGATGATTGCCACTGGCGTTATCACACCCTTCCTGATTCCGGTTCAATTTACATTGCTGCTGGCCTTTGTGCTGGCGCTGCCGTTTGTGCTGCATCAGGTATGGGCTTTCATTGCCCCTGGCCTTTATGCACACGAGAAACAGCTGGTTGTGCCCTTGATCGCGTCGTCCACGCTTCTGTTTTTCGCCGGCATGGCGTTCTGCTACTTTTTTGTGTTCGGCGTGGTGTTCAGATTTATTCAGCAGTTTGCGCCGCAGGCTGTAACCGTTGCGCCGGATATCGCGAGCTATTTCAGCTTTGCGCTAACGATGTTTCTGGCTTTCGGCATGACATTCGAGGTGCCGGTGGTGGTGGTGTTGCTGGTACGCGCCGGGCTGGTCTCCGTGCAAAAACTGAAACAGGTTCGTCCGTATGTGATCGTCGGTGCGTTTGTGATCGCTGCGATCGTTACGCCGCCGGATGTGATGAGCCAGCTGTTGCTGGCAATCCCCTTGTGTCTGCTCTATGAAGTCGGTTTGCTGGTGGCGCCGCTATTTGTAAAAGCCGACAAGGTATAGGGAAGCACTGATTTAACCCGTGTCGGTAACTACGATTAAACCAGCCTCTCTTTAGGTTGGGCTAATCCTCGCGCCGCACCTTGGGTCGCTTTGCTACCGCGACACTCAATGTCGTTTCACCTTCACTGCGCAGTACGGTCATATTGGCAGTGCTGCCTGGTGCCAGTTGTGCAATGCGGTTAAACAGTTCACTGGTGTTCGGTATGGGCGTTCCCTCTATCGTTAGCAGGATATCGCCCGGCTTGATGCCGGCCTTGTCGGCCGGGCCACTCTTCAATACGCCTGCGATGATGACTCCATCGCTTTTCGGCAGCTTGAAACTCTCGGCCAGTTCCGGCGTAATGTCCTGCGGTTCGACCCCGATCCAGCCCCGCACGACCTGCCCGTGGGTGATGATCGCTTCCATCACCGCTTTTACAGTCGATACCGGAATCGCAAAGCCGATGCCCAGCGAGCCGCCGGTGCGCGAATAAATGGCGGAGTTGATGCCAAGCAGATTGCCATTGGCATCAATCAGCGCGCCTCCCGAATTTCCCGGGTTGATGGCGGCATCGGTCTGGATGAAATTTTCGAAGGTATTTATTCCCAACTGGGTGCGCCCAAGCGCCGAAATGATGCCCATGGTCACGGTTTGGCCGACGCCAAAGGGGTTACCAATGGCAAGCACCACATCGCCCACCTTGGTATTCTCCATGCGGCCGAGCGTAATCGAGGGTAGATTGGGCAGGTCGATCTTGATTACGGCCAAGTCGGTTTCCGGGTCGGTGCCCACTACCTTGGCGCGCACTTTGCGGCCATCCACGAGTGCCACCTCGATTTCGTCGGCGCTCGCCACCACATGGTTGTTGGTCAGGATAAAACCGTCGGCGCTGACAATCACGCCGGAGCCGAGACTGGACAGTTTGCGCTCGCCGTTGGGGCGGTCGCCGAAAAACTTGCGGAAGAACGGATCATCCAGCATCGGATTTTTCTGCTGCCGCACCTGCTTGGCGGTGTAAATGTTCACTACCGACGGCATTGCCCGTTTGGCGGCGTCACGATAGGAGCCAGTTGCCAGAACCTCGCCCGGCGCGGATTCCTTGATCGACACGGTGGAAGTGGTGATCGCCACATTTCGGCGCGGGCTGGTCGCAACACCCACCCACTCAGGCTTGAGCGCCATTACAATGAACCACAGCGCAAGACCAACTGTGACAGTTTGCGCAAACAATAACCAGAGACGACGCATAGGATGATCGGAAAAATGGATAGGAAATGGGTAGATAGGGACGACTTGGCTAAATATCTAGCGCACCTTCTGGAAGTCCCCCGTTTCAGGGATTATTGCCCAAATGGGCTTCAGGTGGAAGGAAAACCGCAAATTGGGTGTCTGGTGACAGGCGTAACGGCGAGTGTGGCGCTGATCGAGGCGGCACTTGATCTGAAAGCCGATGCGATTCTGGTACATCACGGCTATTTCTGGCGCGATGAAAATCCATGCATCGTCGGGCACCGGCACCGGCGGCTAAAAATGCTGTTGCAAAACGAAGTCAGTTTGTTTGCCTACCACTTGCCACTGGATCAGCATCCGCAGTTGGGAAACAATGCGCAACTTGCCAGACAACTGGGCTTGCAGGCGGAAGGACGGTTTGGAGAGAACGATTTGGGCTGGCTGGGTTTGATGCCGCAAAACCTTGCCCGGACTGTCGGCGAACTGGCCAGACTGGTCGAGTCGCGACTTGGGCGCACGCCCATGCTGATTGGCGATCCCGCGCAATCGTTGGGTAAAATTGCCTGGTGCAGTGGCGCAGCCCAGGGGTTATTGCAGGACGCAGCGATAGCCGGAGCGAGCACTTACCTGAGTGGCGAAATATCCGAGCAAACCGTACATCTGGCGCGAGAAACGGGCGTTGCCTATCTGGCTTGCGGCCATCATGCCACCGAACGATACGGCGTCGAGGCGCTGGGGGAGCATCTGGCGGACCGACTCGGTCTCCGACATCAATTTGTGGAAATTGAGAATCCGGTGTGAACAACACGCCGTTTATTCCGGCGTTCAACCGGCAGGCGGTGGACGGGCATGGCGCCCATCCAGCTTTGTGGCGTCTATTTTTTTAGCGAATCGCGGATTTCGCGCAGCAAGATCACATCTTCGGGCGTGACAACAGGTGGCGCTGGAGGCGGTTCAACATTGCGCGCCTTGTTGATGAGGCGCACCATCTGGAAAATGATGAAAGCCAGAATGGCAAAATTAAGAACGATCGTGATGAAGTTGCCATAGGCCAGCACAGCGCCTGCCTTTTTTGCTTCAGCCAGAGCGAGTCCGGAAGCCTGATTGTTCAGCGGGATGTAGTAACTGGCGAAATCCAGCCCGCCAAATATTTTGCCTACGACCGGCATGATGATGTCTTGCACCAGCGATTCCACAATCTTGCCGAACGCGCCGCCAATGATCACACCAACGGCGAGATCGACCACGCTCCCCTTGACGGCAAATTCCCGAAATTCTTTCATCATTGACATGTGACATCTCCTCTATATTGTTGATAATGCTTGTCGAAAAGCATTATCAGTTTGAATCTGACAAGGATTTTGCCTGATTTTCAGCATATCTTGCTTGTATGTACCATGCAAGCTTTGATTTTGCTCATGCAACCGTTATAATCGCGGGCTTCGCATTTTGCGCCGTTTTTTGGGATTTTGACGGATTTTGTGAGGCTATTCAGTGCTGCAAACGAGTTTGTTACACCGCTTGGCTTGCAATTGATATGCCGAAAAGCGCACAATACGCCATTCTTTTGCTCCTGGCTGGTTGGCGTACCCCGTAAGTCCCGTTTTCCGTATTTTTTAAGGAACTGCAACCATGATGGTTCTCTATTCAGGCACGACCTGTCCTTTCTCCCAGCGCTGCCGCCTTGTCCTGTTCGAAAAAGGGATGGATTTTGAGATTCGCGATGTCGACCTGTTCCACAAACCGGATGACATTTCGATCATGAACCCGTATGGGCAAGTTCCCATTCTGGTCGAGCGGGAATTGATCCTGTATGAGTCCAACATCATTAACGAATACATCGACGAACGCTTCCCGCACCCGCAACTGATGCCCGCTGATCCGCTGATGCGCGCGCGTGCGCGCCTGATGCTGTTTAATTTTGAGCGGGAGTTGTTCGTGCATGTGCATGTGCTCGAAAACGAAAAAGGCCGCGCGACTGATAAGGCGATTGAAAAGGCGCGCAATGAAATCCGCGATCGCATCACGACGCTGGCACCCTTGTTTGTGAAGAGCAAATACATGCTGGGCGAAGAATTCTCCATGCTCGATGTTGCCATTGCACCGCTCTTGTGGCGCCTTGACTATTACGGCATCGAATTATCCAAGACGGCTGCCCCGCTGATGAAGTACGCCGAGCGCATATTTTCCCGTCCGGCCTATATCGAAGCACTGACCCCTCCGGAAAAAATCATGCGTCGCTGAAGCGACGCTGGCCAGAAATGACGGAAATTTCGACCAAGCCTTACTTGATGCGCGCCATTTATGAATGGTGCGGCGACAATGGCTACACGCCCTATCTGGCCGTGATCGTGGATTCGTCAACGCAGGTTCCCATGCAGTTTGTGCGGGACGGACAAATCGTGCTCAACATCAGCCATGGCGCGACCAAAGGGCTGAAGATGGACAACGACGCGATTCGTTTTGGCGCGCGTTTTGGCGGCGTTGCCCGGGAAGTGTACATTCCGGTCGAAAATGTCATTGCAATCTACGCCAGCGAAAACGGTCAGGGGATGGCTTTCGAGGCACCCGATCTTGAAGCGCGCAAAAACACTCCGCGCGCCGAAGCGCCATCGCTGCACGCTGTACCTGCCGACAGCAAAGCAAGCGCAGAATTGGATTCACCTGACGAGAACCCCGATCCACCCAAAGGCGGCGGCAAGCCAACGCTGACGAGGATTAAATAAGAAGGTAGAATACGCTGCTTTTCAGTAATGCCGACTTAGCTCATCAGGTAGAGCACCTGATTTGTAATCAGGGGGTGGCGGGTTCGAGTCCTGCAGTCGGCACCAAACAAAAAAGACTTGCAAGCTTTTCGCTGCAAGTCTTTTGCGTTTAGGGCGCAGCGCGCTGCGCAGTTAAGTTGTCAGTACCTTCTGCGCTCCCAAGGGCGCGACAGCACGCGAATTGCAATGTCTACGCTCACACCCTTGCAGCTGAGATAGGAGGCGGCATAATCTGTTCCGATCCGCTCCTGAAACAGGATTGCCTGATTGACTATTTTTGCGGTCTCAAAATCCTGCCGCCTTGAAAAAGGCATGGGCACGACCCTAATATCACTGGTTTGTTCTTTTTGGACCTTCATATTACCCTCCAGTCCTTTTGATGCCACAGCCAAATGTGCTCCGGTTTAGGTATCCTAGCATAGATCGCCTGAGACGCTTTCACCCCTATCTAGGGTACTTTGCTGAGACAGTGCTGACGACGGGAAGTTCCAGAATTGCTGGAAAGCCCAGCCTAAAGGAGGGGAGGTTGGGTGGTCTTGATATAAATCAAGCGGGATCGTCGGGTTTAGAAACCCCCTTCCATGACGGCGCGAGTTGATCGTGCAATTCGTAAATATCCAGTACCCGCGCAACTGTCTGATCAACCATTTCTTCGATCGATTGCGGTCGGTTGTAGAAGGCGGGCAGCGGCGGGAAAATGATGCCGCCCGCTTCGGTAACGCTGGCCATGTTGCGCAAGTGGATCAGGTTGAGCGGTGTTTCGCGCACCATGAGTACCAGTCGGCGGCGTTCTTTCAGTATGACATCAGCGGCACGCGTGATCAGGTTGTCAGCATAACCATGCGCGATGGCGGCGAGCGTTTTCATGGAGCACGGCGCGACGATCATGCCTTCGGAGCGAAAGGAGCCGCTCGCGATGGAGGCGCCGACATTGCGAACATCGTGGATGACATTTGCCAGGCACTCGACATCTGCTTGCGACAGACCCAGTTCATGTTGCAGGTTAAGCAGGCCGGCATCGGATATCAGCAAGTGCGATTCCACACCGGCAAGCCGTTGCAGGGATTTGAGCAGGCGCACGCCAAATATCGAGCCGGATGCGCCGGTAATGGCAACAATCAGGCGCTTGGTGGGTGTCATGGGGGAGCTTAGTTGCTCAGCCAGCCGGCAGGCATGAGAAAGCCCTGTTCTATCATGGCCGCCAACTCATCGGAAATGCCGAGTTCCTCTTTCAGGAGCGAGGTTGCGGTCTCGACACTGACCTCGATGTCGTTGTGTGTCAGTAATGATGACAGTTGCAGGGGAGACGGGATGTCGGTCCCGTCGTGTCCGCAGGGGCTCTCGTCTCCGCATTCCATGCAATAAAGCCACATTAACTTCGCCAGTCGGTGGGATTGCAATTCAGTAAGCTTTGATTTCATCTTGGCACCCAAGGGGTTGTGTTGTTGGGTCGCATCACGGGTAGCGCGCGATTCGGAATCGACGATTGTATCGGCATAACGCTCAATCCGCAAAAAAAGGCCTGACCGAGGTCAAGCCTTTGTGCTGGGGTTGCAGTATCTGTATCAGAGTGGACTACCTTCTGGCGGGTGGTGGACAATTTTTCTTGCAACTATTATAACTACCCCAGCAAATTCTGTGGCCGTCGGGGGTGACATAGCGATTGCCCCTGACATCGGATTGAGTGTATTGCGCAAAGCATTGCTTCTTGTTGCGTTCGCAGCTTTGCATGCAATTTGACGGAGCAGCAGTCGCCAGACCGGCGACCAATGAAGACGCAAGAATAGCCAAGGTCACTAATGATTTCATTTTTGCCTCCATAAAAGATTGGTGTGTAGCATATTTTAATTTCAAAATACGCCTGTCTTATTGCGCTTCCACAATAAAAAAAAGCCTGCATCGCTGCAAGCTTTTTGTGTTCTGGTGGCCAGGGGCGGAATTGAACCGCCGACACGCGGATTTTCAGTCCGCTGCTCTACCAACTGAGCTACCTAGCCATTTGCCCTACTGTTTCCTGCTGATTGCGAATTTTAGCTCCGACATAACATTGGCTGCGCCAACATTAGTCTTCACTGCTGCGCGTCTTGCTGCGCATGCCGCTGGTCAGTCCGCTGCTCTCCCAACGGAGCTACCTAGCCAAGAGGTGGGATTATATTCAAATCGGCCGGAATAGGCAAGAACTACGCCGCGCATTCAATGGACTTGAACGACAATAGCCATTAAACTCTACGGTTTTCTGCACTGGCAACGACCCATGGAAGCCGAACAAGACAAACCGTCAACCAGCAATAGTGTTCTGGCAAAGCAAATCGCAGGCGAAGTTGCGCGTCGCCGCACCTTCGGCATCATTTCGCATCCGGATGCAGGCAAGACCACACTCACTGAAAAGCTGCTGTTGTTCTCCGGCGCAATCCAGCTTGCCGGCACAGTCAAGGCGAGGAAAAGCGCGCGCCATGCGACCTCTGACTGGATGGACATCGAAAAGCAGCGCGGCATCTCGGTCGCCAGTTCGGTTATGCAGTTCGAATACCGCGACCATGTGGTCAATCTGCTTGATACGCCTGGCCATCAGGATTTTTCTGAAGACACTTACCGCGTGCTGACGGCGGTCGATTCGGCGCTGATGGTGATCGACGCGGCGCGAGGCGTCGAAGAGCAGACCATCAAGCTGCTGAATGTCTGCCGCATGCGCAACACGCCGATCATCACCTTTATGAACAAGGTGGATCGTGAGATTCGCGATCCGCTGGAATTGCTGGATGAGGTTGAGTCGGTGCTCAAGGTGCGTTGTGCGCCCATCACCTGGCCGATTGGCATGGGCAAAACCTTCCGCGGCGTGTACCACCTGATGAACGATGAAATCATGTTGTTCGAAGCGGGCAGCGAGCGCGCCGATCAGGCGTTTGAAGTGATCAAGGGCATCGACAATCCTCGTCTGGACGAAATGTTTCCGCAGGAAATCCAGCAGCTCAGAAATGAAGTTGAACTGGTGCACGGTGCATCGAATCCGTTCAATTTGGAAGAGTTTCTCGCTGGTGAACTGACGCCGGTGTTCTTCGGCTCGGCGATCAACAACTTCGGCGTGCGCGAAATCCTGAACGCCTTGCTCGACTGGGCGCAACCGCCGCGCTCACGCGATGCAACCGTGCGTATGGTGGAACCGACCGAAACCGCGTTTTCCGGATTTGTCTTCAAGATTCAGGCCAATATGGATCCGTCGCACCGCGACCGAATTGCTTTCCTGCGAGTTTGTTCTGGGCGCTTCGAGCGCGGGATGCGTGTGCGGCACCTTCGTCTGGAGCGCGAAGTGCGCGTCTCCAGCGTGGTCACCTTCATGGCGTCATCACGAGAGCAGGTTGAGGAAGCCTACGCGGGCGACATCATCGGTTTGCCGAACCACGGCAACATGCAAATCGGCGACAGCTTTTCAGAAGGCGAGTTGCTGCAATTCACGGGCATTCCCTACTTTGCGCCAGATTTTTTCCGCGCAGTGCGCATCCGCAATCCGCTCAAGATCAAGCAGCTGCACAAGGGTTTGCAGCAGCTCGGCGAAGAAGGTGCGGTGCAGGTGTTCAAGCCGTTGTCCGGTGGCGATTTGGTGCTGGGTGCGGTCGGTGTGCTGCAGTTTGAGGTGGTCGCGAGCCGCCTCCTGAACGAATACGGCGTGGACGCGGTGTTCGAGGGCACCAGCATCAGCAGCGCACGCTGGGTCAGCGCTGACGACAAGCGCAACCTTGACGATTTCGAGAAGGCGCTGTCGCACAATCTTGCGCATGACGCGGCAGGCAACCTCGCCTATCTGGCGACTTCGGGCGTAAACTTGCGCTTGACACAGGAGCGATGGCCCAAGCTGACCTTCCACACTACGAGAGAACATGCGGTCAAGGTGGATGAGGCTTGAGTGAATATACTGGGGGTAAGTAATTTATCTCCGGCGCGTCTGATATGGTGATCCGAGAAATTTAGTCATATACTCCCCATAAACTGAGCGATTTCAGACTATTTTTCGCCTAAGTAATAAGCAAAATGAGCTGCCGGAGGCCTGAATATAGGCAAAAACGGCGGTCTGGGGCAAAATAATAACGCGTCGCGTTAATGGTGGTGAATAGTGGTGATGCGTCGCACCAGCGCAGGCTGACGCCAGCGACATTGGCTGGCGCCGACAGAGCACGACACTGGATTCCAGCCTGTGCTGGATTGCCCCCGTAAACACAGCATTTCCGATGGAATCCATGGCACTCAAATCCACCATATTCAAGGCCAGCCTCAATATCTCCAACATCGACCGCGGCTACTACGCCGAGCACGGTCTGACGCTGGCGCGGCACCCATCCGAAACGGACGAGCGCATGATGGTGCGCCTGCTGACATTTGCACTTTACGCGGATGAGGCGCTGGCTTTTGGCAAGGGCCTCAGCTCGGAAGAAGAACCGGATTTGTGGCAGAAGGATTTGACCGGACTGGTCGAGCGCTGGATCGAGGTTGGCCTGCCCGATGAGCGCCGCGTTCGTCACGCCTGCGGTCGTGCGAAGGAAGTAGTGGTGGTCAGCTACGGCAATGCAGCCGATGTCTGGTGGAAGCAGTCACGCGGTAAACTGGAACGGCTCGACAATTTAACCGTGATTCGGTTGCCGACAGATGGCACACAGGCGCTGGCCAAGCTGGCGCAACGAACCATGTTGTTGCACTGCACGGTACAGGACGGCGTGCAGATGTGGAACGGCGGTGACGACACCGTAGCCATCGAGCCGGTGATCTGGAAACCATCAAGCGTAAAGAACGGGAATACCAAATGACGGTGTTTCAGTCCATTGCCATAATTCTTGCATTTTCGGCACTGGTCAGCTACCTGAACCATCGGTACATCCGATTGCCGTCGACCATGGTGCTGATGGCGGCCGGCATTAGCTTTTCTGCTGTACTGATTATGCTGGGCAAGCTGGAGATTATCGACACCACGCACGCGGTTGCGTATGTGACCGCGTTCGATTTTACCGGCGTACTGCTGCACGGGATGCTTGCTTTTCTGCTGTTCGCAGGTGCGTTGCATGTGAACATTTCCGAGTTAAAAAGCCAGTGGAAACCAGTGGTCGCGCTGTCTACTGTCGGCGTAATGATGTCGACCTTCCTGACGGGCGGACTGTTCTGGCTGGCAGCGCAGGCACTGGGAATCGAACTGGCGTTCATTTATGCGCTGTTGTTTGGCGCGCTGATTGCACCGACCGATCCGATTGCCGTGATGGGCGTGATGAAACAGGCGAATGCGCCCAAAAGCCTGGAAACCAAGATTGTCGGCGAATCCCTGTTTAACGACGGTGTCGGCGTAGTGGTATTCATGACGCTGTTCGGGATTGCTGTTGGCGGAACTGAGCCGACCTTTGCTGGCGTTTCATTATTTCTGCTGACAGAAGTGCTGGGCGGCGCGCTCCTGGGGGGCGCATTAGGTTATGGCACGTTTCTGCTGCTGCGCAGCATAGACGAATATCAGGTCGAAGTGCTGCTCACGCTGGCGCTGACGGCTGGGGGATATGCGCTGGCGGAGGCACTCCATGTGTCCGCGCCAATTGCCATTGTGGTGGCGGGATTGATCATCGGCAACCACGGACGGTCATTTGCGATGAGCGAAAAGACACGGAGCCATCTGGATACTTTCTGGAAGCTGGTGGACGATATCCTGAACGCCGTGCTTTTTGTCCTGATCGGGGTCGAAATGATTGCGCTGAGTTTCGAGCGAACTTATCTGGCAATGGGTCTGATAGCCATCGTCATCACGCTGCTGGCAAGATTGATAAGCGTATGGTTGCCTATCAGGGTGATGGGGAGGCAGGGAGGATTTGCCAAAGGCACTGTCCGCATCCTGACATGGGGCGGGTTGCGAGGCGGGATATCGATCGCGCTCGCGTTGTCTGTGACGGCTGCGAAAGAACGAGAACTCATCGTGTTTGCCACCTACATTGTGGTCATCTGGTCGATTCTGGGGCAGGGACTGACCTTGAGTGCCTTGATCCGCAAGATGCTGCCGTTACCGGTTGTTGAGATGACGGACAACAGCGACAAGGACGAAAAAAACAAGGGCTAAGTGGTGAGCACCTGCGACAGCACGCGCTATCGAAATGATTCAGAGCGGATCATTTCAGCAATCAGTCTTCCGGCTGCAATCCCAGCGCGACGATGATTTTGTTATAGCCCGTATACATTTCCATCACTGTGAGCATCTCGAGAATATCTTCTTCGGTATAGCCAAAGCCTTTGAGCTTTTCAAAGTGCGCATCTGAAATGTGCTCTGGCGTTTTCGTCGCCAGGGCGACAAATTCCAGCACCAGCCTGAGATTGGGGTCAGCGACCTCGCCTGATTCGATGGCGTTAATCTGCGGCAAGGGTACTTCCAGCTTTTCGAGATTGGCGCGGTGGATCAGCAGACAAAAGTTGCAGCCGTTGACTTTCGAGACGCGGGTGGCAATCGCCTCCTTGGTCACAATCGGCAGGTTGCCCTGCCCGAGGATATTCTTGGTGCGGTTCCAGTTCGCTTGCAGGACATGCGGCAGACGGGCAAACGCCCGATAGGCGGCAGGAACGCGGCCGGCTCTTTCGATAATCTCCGCAAACACTTCCCTGACTTGTGGATTTTCCGGTGATTCGTCGGCCAGCCGTATTCTTGCCATGCTTATTTCCTCTAATTAAAACAGTTGCAAATCAATCTCGCTTGGTCTGGAGATGAAAGCCAATCAGCTTCCACGCGCCGCCTTCGTTCACAAATTTCTGCACGACATGCACGCGGGTCGGTGTCGTCGGATAATAGGCGTTCAGCACCAGCACGCCATTCCCGTCGACGCTCGCTTCGCTCGTCAGAATCGGATCGAGATTGTTAAGGGCTAGCCAGTTGGCACCGGAATCCATGACCGCCTTGTATGACTGGTTAAGTTGCTCGGTGGTGAACTGTTGCTGCCAAAGGTTGGAAACCGTGCTGCGGAAATGCCCCATATCCTTCATGGTGGCGGAAGCGACAAAGTTGTAGGTGGATTGCTTGATGAGAGCGATCTGCTCAGACTTGCCGGGGATGGTGGCGGTTGCGGCAGCGGCAGTTGAGGAGGGCTTGTCCGTTTGCAGGCCGGCAGCAGGCTTCTGGATGGCGTAAATCTTCCAGGCATCTTTCTCTTTTACGAATATCAGCTTGAGCGGAACGGTTCCGCCCGTTTCCGTGGTGACAGTGCCGGTCAGTTCACCTTTGCCGCCGCTGACTTCACGGCTGGACCAGCTCGTGTCTTTCACGCTGGCGAGCGCATTTCTGGTGAGGAAAGCGGCCAGCGTTCTTTCATCGGCGCTGGCTTTGAGTTCTTCCGCCAGGTAGCCACGTGCCTTGACCATGTCTTTTTGCTGGACGGCCTTGAAGAAATTATTGGCAGTATCCACGATGCCAGAGGTGAAATACAGGCCACCGGCAACAGCAAGAACGATAACCACCACCACGCCCAGCACAATTTTCATCCATCGTTTCATAAGATTCCTCCTAGATTGGTGCGGTAATGTTAGGTCACCCAAATCCCGATCGTGTTGATGAATATTAAGGCAAGGTTGCCATCAGCCCCAAATGGCAGACAGCGCAGCCAGTGCCGCCATGCCTGCGGTTTCGGTGCGCAGCACGCGCTCGCCAAGTGACAGCAACAGCGCGCCATGGGCGACCGCGATTGATTCTTCCTCCGGCGAAAAACCTCCCTCTGGGCCGATGGTTAGCGTTAGGGCTTGTGCTGGCTGGTTGCGCGTCCATTCGGTCAGCGTTTGTGTCGCCCGTGGGCTGAACAGAATGCACGGCTGCGTTGGCGGCTGTACGATCCAGCGGGAAAAATCCATCAGCGGCGCCAGTTGCGCCAGCCGGTTGCGGCCGCACTGTTCGGATGCGGCGGTGATAATTCCCTGCCAGTGCGCGTGTCGCTTTTCGGCGCGCTCGCC
>Ga0351963_1061_pt1 | contig 17138 bp, 11 predicted proteins | sample TotcelT113001N14_FD_205804 | JGI IMG/M metagenome (GOLD analysis project Ga0351963, IMG submission 205804) | Enriched cells from coal bed in the Powder River Basin, Montana, United States - Total cells T11 rep3 HSBNCT.T11.300.1.N14 ... | reverse complement strand
GTCTTTTTGCATCAGTTAATTTCCATCTATCAAATCCTCTATGATCTTAAAAAGGTTGCTGCCAAAATTCTCATTTGAAAACTTATGGCTATCATCCATTGCTTTTTGTCTGATATGCTCAAAACTGTCTTCATCTGCTATCACTTCCAGCGTCTTTTTTTTAAGTTCCTCAAAATCTTCAAAAAGGAACCCGTTTTTGCCGTCCTCTATTATCTCTACCTGACCGCCCTTGTTTATGACTATGGGAATCGTCCCCGAAGCCATTGCCTCAACTGTGGTGATACCGAAGTGTTCAAATTTTTCCGGATGCTTCCCTGGCGATACTCCGGCACCTGAAGCATGCCAGAATATCTTGGATTTTGAAAAAAGGCTCACAAGGTCACTAAAACCTATATTGGTCAATATCTCTATCGGATATCCTTCGGAGATTTTTCGTATCTTATTTACATATTCTATATGGCTCTTCTTATCCGATAATCCCCCGGCAAGGCACAATCTATACCCTTTCATAAGAGCCGGGTCTGTTTTAAGCAGGTCTATAAATACTTCTGCAAGCTCTAGCTGCTTCTTATTATGGTGCTCCGGAAAAAACCTTCCCACGCTTACTATTATGTTTTCCTTGGAGGTGCACTTAAAACTCTTTATGTCTACCGGCGGGAATAATATCTCTGAGGACCTCTTCCAATATCTTTTAATCCAGCCGCTTGAGTACTCGGATATCGATACGATCTTCTCATAAGTGTTTAAGAATCTTAGATTAAGCGGATAACTTGAAAGAAATAACGGGACATATCCCACTGCCTTTAATACAAGCTTTTTTAATCTGGCTTCATTGCTCTCATCATATACCACAAATCCAAGCTCCCTTGAGTCTTCAATGCCAGAGTTATTCATCTTAGGGACAAAAGTATCCGAATAAAGTGTCAGGTTAAGCCCGCCCGGGTCTTTTTCCCTCATTTTTGCAGCCAATGAGGCAGGCGGACGGTATATGCGTTTTTCTCCTTTTTTTAAAGTGATGGTTTCTTCATGGACAATATCAGCCCAGCCTAGGACTACCCTTACATCCACCTTATCAAGCGGGCTTGAGGAAGGATTTTTAAGGCCCAGGGCAAAATCACCTATGTCCTTCTTAAATATTATCCTTGCCTTTTTGCCTGCCCAGCTTCCCCTTCTGAGCAAAAACCTTTTACTCTCATAAAGGCCCTCGAGTATATTTACCTCTTTAAAATCAGATGTCATCTTCGAAGCGATCTTAAAAAGCATAATGGCCGCCGGCCTGAAAAGCAAAAGAAACCTGTGGATGAATTTGAAGTCCACATCAAAAGGCGTAGGAAAATAGCAAAGGTATATGCTCTTTTTTGCATATGAGGACAGAGCGCTTAAGTATGTGCAGTTTATGAAAACGTCATATTGCCTTGTTATCTCTTCAGCAAAATCATCAGATATCAGCGGGAATACCCTCAAATTGACCTTGCTAAGATCAAGGTTGAGTTTTTTTGAGACTTCATCCTTATCTGCATGGATGTCAGTGAGCATATCTACGCTGAACCCGTCTCTGTCAGCAAGCACCTGCGCTGCTTTGCAGCTGTACCTTTCCCCGCCGCCGGCAGTAGAGAGATATCTGTCATATATGGCTATTCTGATCATTTTAAAAGTCTTTAAACCAGTTGCTGATAATGCTGTCTTCTACCCTTGAACCTCTTCTTATGCTAAATCGCTGAGGCGTTTTTTGGATCAATAAAAATACAAGTATAAAAAAGACCTTAAATCTTATCTTTATATCAGGCCTTAAAAGATCTGCGCCCTTAAGCCTTGCCTTTAGATATCCTAAAAGACTAAATACAGCCGAGGCGAAGAATCTGGCATAATTTTTTACAAAGACAGCCATGGGGCTGTTCTTATATATCATAAGAAGCCTGTTTTTTAACACATGGTATGTAAAAGAGTATGACCATTCCTCACCTGTCCCGCAATGGTAGTGATAAGCCACAGAGGCAGGATTATAATACATCTTATGTCCTTTAAGCCTAGCCCTGTAGAAAAGATCGATATCCTCATAATATGTAAAAAATGTCTCATCAAAATACCCTACATCCTCAAAGAGTGCCTTGTCTATCAGCAGGCTTGAGCCGCTAAGGCCGAAAAGCTCCTCGCTCTTATCAAATTGAGCCTTATCTATTTCTTCATATCCCCTGTCGCGGGAATAAAGGCCAGAGTTTATCTCGATTCCTGCGCTGTTTATTAAACGGATCTTCTCTTCTGAGGGCACGCTGCCGATTTCTATGAAAAAATAGCTGCCGGTCTCTGTTTTAAGTAGGCCTTTTCCTGCCATGCTCGCCTCTATGCCGGTATCTTTTAAGTTTTTAAAAGAAAAGACCTGCCTTCCGTGGCCCTCTATTATGGGAAGATAGACAAGGGCTTCTGAATCAATATCATAAAAAAGGTCCCCATTTTCATCCCTGCCTGCCGTAGCACCTTTTATTTTTATGCTCTTCTGAGCAAATCCTTCCTTTTCTGCCCCGACGGCCTCTTTTTTGATCCCCAGATCAGATATCCTAAAAGATCCCTTACTTGATAGCTTTATGGGAACATATTCATAAAAGAAAAGGACTTTAGACCCAACCGCAGAGGCACCGTTCTTCTCAAGCGTCCTTGCAAGCTCCCTAAGCCATCTGCCCTCTACTACCATATCATTGTTTATAAGGGCGACAAACGGATGTCTTGCATTTTTTATTCCAAGGTTATTGCCTCCGGCATAACCCCTGTTTTTATCTGAAGATATGATCTTTACGTTTGGAAAATATCTTTTTACATAGTCATCCGATGCGTCTGTGGAAGCATTATCGACCATTATCAGCTCTATTTTTTCTTCGGGATAATCAAGGCTTAAAAGCGAGTCGAACAAGTCTTTTAAAAAAGCCTTCCCGTTATAATTGACACTCACTATAGAGACATAGGGAAATCTGTTTTCTTTCAAATCAAAGACTCCAATAGGCTGTGTTTAGACTTTTCTTGCAAGAAAATACTTGCTCGAGACCTCAAGACCTAAGATCGAATCGATGTTTTCAAGGTCATAACATATCATATCTATTTTCTGGGCAATATCTGGCCCGTTCTGGCCCTGTATCTGTTTTAAAGTGTCTTTAAGCTCTCCGATATCATAACCAAGGTCCTTTATCTCGTTCTCGAGCAGTTTGAATATATTAAAATATATAAGTATAAGCCTCTCCCTGTTCTTGCGGTTTAGCTCATTTATCTCCCTGTTTACCTGGAGATGGATATTATTGTTGATTGACTTCATGACTTCGTTAAAGCTCTTTCGCATGTTTTCAAAATAAAGGCTGGTAAGAAGATATGTAAACCTTCTAAGCTTGCCTTTTATGGACTTATCTTCCTGCAGCTCGGCAGAGCTTAAGATATCAAATTTTGATAGCAGCTTAAGCGACCTGAAACTTTCCTGGCTGAATTTGATATCAAATAATTCAAAAAGCTCATTTTTACCGTATATCTCATCTGCTGCTGAGACCATTTTTGAGATCTCGGGATCCTCGAATCTTTCCAACTGACCCTTTTCTAATATCTCAAAGTTAGAATTTTTTAGCATGTATTCCATCGTAAACATATCGATGGCCTCGCAGTTTTTAGTACTGGACGCATCACCTTTAAATATTGAAGCAAGTCCCTTTGGTGAAGGGACTGAAAAGAAAAGAAGGCCCTCGCTTTTAAGTCTAGCGTTTATGATGTTTAAAAGGTCATAAAAGAGCTTACCTGTCAGGTCAGGATATGCATTGTTTACTATCACGGTATCAAAGTTAGTCCTTTTTGCTATGCTGTTCTTTAAGACTGCTGCTATATCTTCGCTTTCATTTTTCTTGTCTGCAAAATCCTGCGGCAAAGTCTCAAAAAACATGATCTTGCCCAGTTCGTTTCTATCAATGTACTGCATATCCCTTTCCTTGTTGGAAGTGATAAAAAGCGTAGAAGTCGCATTTTCTGCATTATCTTTTACTATGTTTATCATCTTCCTGTTCTGGATGTTTATGAACTCCATTATGCTCTTCTTGTCACTGGCATAATCGCCCTTAAGACAGAACTTGACCAACGGCTTAGTCACGTTTTCCCATGAAAACTTCGGCGCTATCTTTTCAAGGTTCTTTTTGTATATCTCTCTTAGGTTCTTGTTAGCAAGCATCGACTCCATGACTCTTGCCAGATGATGGGGGTCCTCATACCTTACTACTTCACCAAGGTTTGATTCCTTTACAAGCTTGGAGACAGAATCTCCCTCGGTAGTCAGTATCGGTACCTTTGCCCAGATGTAGTCCATGGTCCTTGTCCTGTAAGAAAACTCGGTCTCGATTCGTTTCTGGTGTATGGAAAGGCCGATATCAGCTTCTAGAAGAAAGTTCTGCCTCTCCTCATAAGGAGTCCATTCATTAAAGAAAATATACTGGTTATAGAGCTCGAGTTCTTTAGAGAGGTTTATTGCTTCAATGCATTTTGCCATCTCCGGAAGTTTGGGGTCTGGATGTTTTATCCCTATAAAGACCATCTTGACATCTTTTCTCTGTCTTGTAAGCTCCCACATCGCTTTTACAGCCGTGATCGGGTCCAGCCAGTTCCAGATGCCCCCTCCCCATATTATTATATTATCATACGGGAATATGTTAGGCACTACACCTTTAAGGACATCCTTCTCATGCCTCGGCATATCACTGGGAATGCCGAACGGGACTACGTCTATCAGGTTTCTAAAAGACGCATCAGAGTCATAATTATACGGGTTTATCCTTCCGATAGTCGTCAGCATCCCTATCCAGTAGTCTCTCTGCTTTTCTGAAGCGCATATGAAATAATCCCCTATGGAGAGCTGAAGCTTTAAAAGGTTAAGGTTGTTTTTATCAATCCTTATCCTTTCATCGATCCCTTGTGGCCTGTACATCTCAAGGCTTTCCAGATTAAAAGGATTATAAAGGTCAACGATTATCTTGCCCTTAAAATTCTTAAGATACGGGAAATAATACAAAAGGTGGCCCTGGATTATTATTATCTCTGCCGAGTCAGTATATCTCTGCAAGCTCCTGTAATTATTTAGATCATATGTGAGCAGTCTGAAATCCTTCTGCTCGATGTCCGCCTTGCTTGGTGAAGCAAGCGAGACATCACAGGAGCCTGAAAGTATCTTGGCAAACTCATAAGACCTTATTCCCGGACCTGCCATGTTAGCGCCTACTACATCATAACTTATTATCAGGACCTTTTTTCTTTTGTAACTCGAAGAAGACTCTGCTCTTTCCATTTAAACTCCTATAAAAAAATATTTTTATTGTTTTTAAAAAAGGACACAAGATTCTAGACTATCATAATAGTTTAAAAAGACATTTATTTGAACACTTAAATTATTTAACGATCCTGCGTATAAGCAAATAGTTCTTTATTTTAACAAAAACACTAAGGCCTATAAAAAACAGATTTAAAAGATATGCTTTTAAAAGCGGCACGTATTGGTCTTTTGAAGCCTCTTCTCTTATCCAGCGGAATTCCTGAGGGATAAAACCTTTAAAAAAACCTGCCGGACTGGAATTGATAATAGCACATCTTATCCTGTTTTTATGATAGTAGTAATAAAAGGAGCTTGAGAACTTTTTGACTGAACCGCATTCAAAATGCCTGGCTCTGCTTTTTGGGTTGACATAGGAAAGCTTGCCTATCCTCTTAAGCTTTAAGCAGAAATCAAGCTCCTCAAAGTAAGCAGGCCTGTATCCAGGATCAAAACCTTTAAGCTTTATAAAGATATCTAGCCTGCAGGCAAAAAGGGCTCCGGTCACATAGTCAGATACGAATATATTGTCATCGTCCTGCATGCCGGTGTCTCGGCTGTCATGTTTCTTTAAGTGATACGTTATATAGTTTGGCCTTATTGCTGCGCCGTAGTGGGTCACTTCATCACAGTCATACTCCATGATAAGTCCGCCACTTGCCCCGCAGTCATCTCCGGCAATGGCAAATGTATCAATAAGGCTAGAAAGGGAGTCCTCGCATAAATAGAGATCCGGGTTTATCAAGACAAGATACTTGAAATCATGCATTTGTCTTTTGAACTTTTCTGCAAGATATTTAAAGACTCCGCAGTTTACTGCCCTGCTGAACCCTATATTTCTCTTAAACGGTATCATCCTGAAATTGGAACTGTCAAGACCCGGGCAAGAATTCCTAAAATCCTTTATTTTTAAAACCGTATCATCGGATGAATTGTTATCTATTACAAGCACGAAAAAATCTTTTAGCTGCTGCTCATATACCGATCGCAGGCATCTTTCAATAAAGCCTGCGCTGTTGTATGTCACGATGATGATAAGTGTTTTATCCATTATCTTTTAAGCACCTTCCTTTTTAATATTTTAAGGTAGGCATATGCTTTGTAAATAAATCCCTTTTGCACTATCGACTCTAGTTCTCTTATCCTTTTATCCTTTTGATCAATCATCTCAGTCTGGTTTGATGTTATCCTTTTAAAGTTCTTGATTGACTCTTCCCTGTCAAGAAGCATCTTTCTTTCTAGCTTTGCATCAGGGCTAAAACTCGGGTCCTGAGCCCACATGCACAGCTTTTCGGTAGTCTTTTGAAAGCTGAAGTTTTCCAAGGCATAAGCCTTTGCCTTTCTGGCGATTGCTTCAGATGATCGCCTGTGCTCGGCTATATACAATATTTTTGCAGCCAGTTCTTCAGCCTTATAGGGCCTGAAAGTATATCCAAGACCGTTTTTCTCTATTATATCCGTAAGTTCGCATACATTTGATGAAAGGGTAAGAAGGCCTGCCCTCATCCAGTCAAGTATCCTGTTCTTGCTTCCAAACTTTACCTCGTATATGTCCTTATCTATGTTGATGCCAACATCAGCTTCAAGATAATAGTTATGGACATCCCTTCCGTCTATCCATCCGTTCATCAGGAACCTGTCCCTAAATGGGCTGCTCTCTATCAGGGAGCAAAATCGCGGGTAAGTCTTTATATCCTGCTCAGGTATCTCTGCGCCCGTTGAGACAAAAAAAATGCGCTCATTTTGTGACATTGCATCGGTCAGCGCTTTAAACAATGTGTCGATATCCGTCCAGGTGTTATATCCTCCAGTCCAAAGGATGACGAAATCGTCTTTTCCTATCCTGCCCCTACCCCTTATGACGTTCTTATCGTGGCGGAAGTCTTCCTGCGGCATGCCGCAGTATATCGTATTTGTAAACTCATAGCCGGCAGAATACCTGTTAAGCCTTCCAGCTGCTCCAAGCTCGCCTATCAGGGCATATGACTGCCTCTCGGACACGCATGAGAACATATCTGCGCAAGTGAGTATATTGTACTCACCGTTCCAGTAATGGAAAAGGGCATCATCGCTGCCGTCTATAAACGCCCTGGCCTGCGCTTCAGCCATCACGTGTCCGAACAGATCGGCCCAAAAAGGCACCCTCTGTTCAAGTGATATGCTGCCCAGCAGAGTTGCCGCTATATTGGAAGGATAGAATGTGCACCCTATCAGGCAATCGGGAGAGAATTCTTCATATATCTTTTTTATTTCGCTTATATCCTCAAAATCGCCTTCGTTTAAGCAGATGTATTTAAAACTTTTGCCTTCATAGGAGGCCTCGTAGTTCTTTTCTGATATATAATCCTTAGGATATGCGGATCTGATCGCATAAGTCACAAGGCATATATCATGGCCCTTTTCAAGAAGAGATCTGGTAAACTGCCAGGTCCTTATCCCTGTCCCGTATACTTTCTTGTCGTTTTCAAAAGGAAGAGGGCTCATGCCCAATAACATGATCCTGCTCATGCCTGCCTTGTTTGTTATGGAAAGTTTTAATTTATTGATATAAAACATTTTTTATTATATATTTACACTCGTATAATGACAACAAAAACTAATTTATCTTGATTTAAATACCGATGAAGACAATCACAATCATCTCAATAGTGCTATTTGCCATCGCAGCATCTATATTGGGCATTGGCCTGGTATCAGGCCTTTCTAAAAGGGCGCCAGTAGCAGATGAGGATGTACCTGTCCAGACGTCTACGACCGAGACTCCCTCAGAGCACGTCTCCAGTGAAGAAATAGACAGAGGCTATATTACGGCAATAGAGATATATCTAGACGGCGATCGCAACAGCGGCATATTCCTCGGGCAAGCGCAGTATCCATTAGAAAGTCCGCAGGCAGCATCAATATACGGTGATGCATATTCTGCGGCAGGTTACAGCCTTACCTGGGAAAACACAACCTATGCTTTTGAGCCTGGTTCTGCACACTATATATACGTATACGCATATATCCCTGAATACGGCTGGCAGTATATAAGGGAAGAGGTCATTATTCCCGGCGATCCTGTTGGGGCTGAAAACATCTTCCTCTACATAGACGGACCAAAAGACAGCGAGACAGTCTCCGGCCAGTTCCAGATAATGGGATGGTCTGCTGACGCTATGGTGGCTGAAAGTCCTGCCATAAGCAGCATAGAGGTCTACCTTAACGGTCCCAGGGATTTCGGAAGGTTTCTGGGAAACGCTTCCCTGGGCTTGGAGAGGCCGGATGTTGTTGAGGTCCTTTCTAACCAGGACTACCTTTTTAGCGGCTACAGTTTTTCTTTTGACGCAGCCGAACTGGAAGCAGGTTCACTTAATACCTTCTACATATATTCTTTTTCGACTTCCGGCCAGTATAAGCTTGAAAAGATCGACCTCTGGGCGGAGGGCATAAAAAGTGATAAGGCCCATATATTCCTGGAAAATAACTTTGCCGATATAATAACATCCGAAGCTGTGGAACTAAAAGGCTGGGCTATACCCAGAGACATTATAGAGGCTCCGCAGGCAAGCGAAGTCCCGAAAGACTACACTATTAAAAAGATCATATTTACGTCTTCGGTAAACGGAAATGAAGACATATACAGCATGGACCTGGACGGTACAGGCCTGCAAAGGCTTACAGACCATGAGGGCAATGACATGTACCCTTCTGTCTCAAGCGACGGTTCAAAAATAGCATATACATCAGATATTTCCGGCACATGGCAGCTTATGCTCATGGACTGGGACGGTTCTAATAAAAGACAGCTTACAAATGACTCTCACAGAAGCGCTTATCCCTCGTTCTCATTTGACGACAGATATATATTTTATGAGGCATATGTAGACGATAACTGGGAGATATTTAAAATAGATTCCGGCGGCTCCAATCAGCAAAGACTGACATTTAATCCTGCATCCGATGACTGGCATCCGAGTGCCCATCCTTATGAATACAAGGTCCTTTTCGAATCTGGAAAACCCGGCTCCTATGATATCTTTATCATGGATAGTGACGGTGCAGCCATTGAAAGGCTTGTCGATATTGACATGAGCAAAAGGATACCTGTCATGTCAAGGGATGGAGCCAAAATAGCGTTCTGCGGCTTAACTGATGGGAATTATAACATATATTCGGCAAACAGTGACGGAAGCGGCCTCATGATGCTTACAAGTAACCTTTCCAATGATCTGCACCCTAATTTTTCACCTGACGGCATGTTTATCACATATAACAGCGCAGTGACGGGGGATGCTGAAATATATATCATGAATTCTGATGGAAGTTCCCAGACGAGGCTCACGGCCATCCCCGGTGATGACTGGGGCTCTGTTTTCCTTTACAAGGTCTAGGCAGATGCTTTATGCCTTATGATTTTTTCTTTAAAACCGACAGTGACTGAGATACCTATCGAAAGACCATACCATAGCGCGTATATGGCAGTCCTTGAGAATACGTAAAAGGCTGCTTCTGAGAGCGCTTTGCTTGACCTGAAGAAAACCCTTATGAGAAAGTCAGTCATGCTTCCCTCTGAGAGCAAAAGCATCACAAACGGCGCCAGTCCCAGCAAAAGGAAAAGACTATAGTCAAAGGAGCTTCGTGAGCTTCTTCCTTTCCTAAACAGGGATGCTATAAGGCCTATAAAAAAACCTGCTATTACAAGCAGCGACACTTTTAAAAAAGACTGTGCGCCGGTTGAAAGGCTTGTAAGACCTACAAGCGGGGCAATATTGTCATACAATGAATAGATAAGTATGTACAAAAACAAGTTTACATATGAAAAGACAATCAAAAAAATTCGCATCTTTTATCCTTCTTGATCATTGAGGAATCATAAAAAGTTCCCCGTATGCCTCTAGTGGTATAGGAGATTCTATATTTATCCTTTTTATGGAATAAAAATCAATCATATCAGTATCCTCGGGGCCGCCTTTATACCTTAAAGCACCAAGATAGCCGATATCTTTTAAAACTGCAAGAGCTTCGGGGTGCACCGAATCATGAGGCCATGCAAAAAACAGGCAATCGGCCTTGATATTTTCCTCGATATCTTTTTTAGAGAGCACCAGAGACTGATTTACCTCTTCGAAGCTAAGATTGCCGTATTCCATGTGATAGATGCCATGGGAGCCTATCTCGATTCCGTTGTTTGCCATCTCTATTATCTCGGGCCATATGAGCATGTTTCTTCTAGGTATTTCATCATATTTAAAATCAAACTCATTTGCCATCCTTTTCTCTTGGCTCTCAGCTATATATCCCGTGCTCAGAAAAAGACTCATGCGGTAACCATATTTTAAAAGCATGGGATAGGCATGTCTGTATATGCTCTCATATCCGTCATCGCTTGTTATTATCACCGGTTTTTTTGGAAGAGCCTTATTGTTGCTTTTAAAATCATAAAGGTCTTTAAGCGATATGGTCTCATAACCGTTCGTCTTTAGAAGCCTTAATATATAATCAAAGGCTTCAGTGCTTATCTCATACTTTCCGGCTGCTTCCGGTTCAATACCGTGAAGCGCGATAATAGGGATGGTTCCTCCCTTGAAAGGTTCGGCATATGTTAGTATTATCTGATCTGATTCGAAGACGGCATCCTGTGATAGAAATATGGAACTTACCCTTAAAGCGCATTTGACATTTCTATCTGAATCGATATCCGAAGCCGCCTTGATAAGCATGTTAAGATACACAGACTGGCCTGCTTCTATTGTGTCTATCTTCCAGAAAAGGGGGCTTTCGTAAGCGCTGAGCTCATCGGGCAATTCTATTACTATATTGATGTTTTCTGCCAGGTTACTAGAAGAGTTTGACACTACCACGCTCGCCTGCAGTAGCTGGCCGGCATATATCTTGCCGCCGTTAATATTGGAGACGTTTATCCCGGATCCTTCAAATGATGGTTCGTGCAGGATATCTGTCTCATCCGGTGGCTGTCCGGGGCCAATGGATGGGCTGCTTATTTTGATATAAGGGGAGATGACAGACAGTCCTGCCTGCTGGTCAGCCTCAAATGAGAACCTGTAAAAGTATTGCTCACCTGCCGCTACTTCTGCTATTATCCACGAGAAGGCATCCTCTGTTCTCTTTATATCATCAGGTATGTTTAAGCTTTCGGCATCGTTTATGGACGCAAGGCCGTATATGCCTTCAAGGACAACCTTGACTTCTTCTGCATCCATATCTCCAGTGTTTTTTAAAAAGATATCCATATATATCGTTGAATCTTCTCCTATCTCTTGGGTGCGGGTGAAACTGCCGTCATCGCCCTCGGAGACGATCTTTATGTATGAATCATTAAAATCAGGACTGCTTTTGACCACTAGGACTTCTTCGAGGCTTATCTCTTTTTCAAGGACCGCTTCCTTAAAGATCTTCTCGTTCTCTTTTGTGTATCGTATCAGCAGAGACGGATGGCCTATCTCGGTATTGTTATCGATCGGACCCTTCAATCTGAGCTCTACGCTAAACGAGAAAGCCTGGCCAGGACTTAATCCTTCAAGGACAAATTTCAGATCATTTCCTTCTATCTTAAAATCACCTAGATCCGTGGAACCGAATTCAAAATATTGGGGTATGAGTACCGTTATATTTATATCACCTGCATCGAGGGATCCGCTGTTTTTGAGATCGAACATGTATGATATGCTCTCTCCCGGGCTGATGATACCCCCTTCATATTTAGCATCGTCTATCCTTATGGCCTTAGAGTCCTCCTGGTTAAAGCTGTCTTCGTATAAGATGGCCTTCTGGTAATTTACCTGCCTTAGCTTAAAAAAATAATCCAGGAAAAAAACAGATATCCCTATGAAGAGGACAGAGAATGAAACGGCTAAAATGATCTTGTATTTTTTAAGCATTTTTTTTATTCTTTCGCTCAAATCTATTATCAGTGATTATGCTAATATATCACCTTAGATGATAATCATTTTTTCTCTATTGAGATCTCCTTGAAGAGCACTGCAAGCTGCCTGATATCGGCGCTTTGGCCGAGGTCCTTTGGCGAAGCAGTGTACGAGTAGCCAAACTCTATATAGCCTGTTGTCTCTATGATATATTCGGATGGTATATCAAATACGATTGTCGAGAAGTCGTTTTCCTCGTAAAAAGAATAACTGCCCACTATGTTGCCGTTTACTATAAGGGTTAGCTCCTGAATCTTTCCGGGAACAGAAAAAGGTCTTGCAGCCATCTTAAGGATGTAGTCCGATCCAGCCTTAGCCCTAAAAAGCACGAAGGAGCGATCATCCAGCGACCATGTGCCGATACCTGGTTCTACTGATGAGAACCCGAATGCATGACTTTGCGCAGACTGCGCATCAGTGAAGTCGATAAGGGCAAGATCGGAAGTCTCAAGGTCTATATCGGCTACTTCTTTTTTGGCAAAGAACTCGTCCATCGTGACTCTAAATGCTTCATCGGTCTTTGGAAAATAATACAGCTTTGAGACATCGTCTCGGCCAGTTAAGATAAGCTCGTGTTTTCTTGAGTCAAGGAAGGCAGCTATAAGCGGGTCGACATGCTCCTTTTTGTAAAGGGAATATGAGGTAGCGACCCATACATTTGAGTCCTTATGACTGTTAAGGACCTCGTATAACTCAGTGATGCTTCTTATCACCCTTACTCCGTATGTATCATCAAAGTAGTAATCCCCTATTTTCCGGTAAGGCGCCCAGGAGGCAAGATCTCCTGTCCAAAGCCAGTAGTCTAGGAAACCGCTGTATGGCGGGGTGTTGTATATATCAGTTGTGATGACTATATCAGCCTCTTGCTTGTTTTGGGCTATGTGCTCTCCGACAGTCGCCGCGTCCCAGTGCCTATCCCAGATATTTGAGATGGAATAACGCACATCTATAGGGTCTCGATGGTTTATATCAGCTACCTCTATGGCTTCAACCGGGTCTATACCGCTGACGGTAAATATTGATATGAGTGCGAAGAAAAGGACAAGCAATGCATGAAAGGTCCTTTTAGGTATCCCCGGGCGTTCTTTGCTTGAAGAGGCATACAGAAGATCTATGGCTCTTGCTAAAAAGACTGAAAAAAGAAATACGGAATATGCAAATATTATGATAAACAATGGCATGATAAAATAGACATATCTCTGCTGGTTATACATCCTGCCAAGGGATACAAGTACCATCACAATCCAGAACACAAAAAGGATAAGAAAGAAATTAAACGGTATCCTTAACCTCTTTATTTTAAGCTCAAGCTCATTTAAATAGAATGTATCAAAAGAGATGTTCTTTCTTATGGAGAGGCCTGCTGTAAATATGACAAAAAGCAAAGCTCCCGCTATAGTGAGAGCAAACATCTCAGGAAACATCTCGCTTATCCTTTTGATGTAAAAGGGATCAGGCAACTTAAAATATGCGGCTATCATTGACATAAAAGAAGTATCCTCTGCATAGAAACTTCTTCCCACCTGCCAGAAAAAGACCTGGTTTATCACCCACAACGCATTGAATACTATAACGGCCGCAAACGGTATTAATACCTCTTTTTTAAAGAACTTCCTGCCAAGATATATAAAAAGCGGTATAAAAAGGACCAAAAGCATTATGCCTATCCCATGGATAAACAACGTAAGTACCATAAAAATGGCAGCAAGTATCCTAAATGGCCTTCTTTTTTTAAAAAAGCCCAGGTAGAAGAAGAGAAAAGTCAATACATAGAAGAACTGCAGGGCCTGGTAATACCTTGCTTCCCTGGCAAATATGATATACCATGTCGAAAAAGAAAGTACTGCTGCAGCAAGAAAACCCACAAACTTGTTTGCTATTGTCTTTCCTAAAAAATATATAGCGATGATGCTCATTATCGAAAAGACAACGCTTGTTATCCTGAAGGCAAACTCTTCTGCCCCGAATATCAATACAGCTATTATATTGAAATAATAGCTGAGCATGCCGTGGTATAGGAAGTTTCCTGAAGGAAGAAGCGGATATCCGTGCTCCAGTATGCTTAATGTCCCTATTACAGCGTGCCCGTCATCTCCCCAAAAGGACAGATAGCCCAGGTTTCCTATGCGAAGCGCAAAGCCTATGGCACATATTGCCAAAAGACCCAGGAAGGTCAGTATATTATCTCTTTGGACAAAATAGTCCTTGATCTTAATTCCCATTTTAATCTATAAAAAAAGATTTTTTTTATGTATAATTACTTAATTTGTAAGGATTTTTTTCAAGAAACAATAATATAATAATTTAAAAAATATTATATTATCTATTTTAACATTATATATTATTTTTATTTAACTAGAAATGGAAATATTAGTGACGGGCGGGGCCGGTTTTATAGGTTCTCATCTGTGTGAAAGACTTATAATCTTGGGCCATAGTGTCTCATGCATCGATAATTTTGACGGTTTTTACAATCCGCAGATCAAAAGGGCAAACATCAAAGACATTGCCAGATCAAAGGATTTTAGGCTTTTTGAATCGGACATATGCGACTTTGATTCGCTTTTTAGGATAATATCGGATATCTCTCCTGATCTCATCATCCATCTGGCTGCCCGCGCAGGAGTAAGGCCGTCGATTGAAGATCCTGCGCTTTACGAGCGGGTAAACATTGCAGGGACTATAAATATACTGGAAGCCTGCAGGAAATTAAAGATAGAAAGGCTTATGTTTGCCTCATCCTCTTCGGTCTACGGGGGAAACAAGGATGTGCCTTTTTCGGAAGAAGACCCCGTAGATAGACCTGTATCTCCGTATGCAGCCACAAAAAAGGCGGGAGAGCTTATCTGCTATACATACCATCACCTATATGATATAAATATCTTCTGCTATAGGTTCTTTACCGTGTACGGGCCCAGGCAGAGGCCGGAGATGGCCATACATAAGTTTACAAGGAAAATATTCAATGCTCAAAAGATAGACATATACGGAGACGGCTCCTCCTCAAGGGATTACACATACATAGATGACATAATCGACGGTCTTCTAAACAGCATAGACATAATAAAAGGTTATGAGATAATCAATCTAGGCAACTCAAAGCCCACAAACATAATGGATCTGATACAGATGATCGAATCAGCCAGCGGGCGCAAAGCTGAGATTGCCCATGAGAAAGACAAGCCGGGAGATGTGCATATGACTTTTGCCGATATAGCTAAAGCGCAAAACCTTTTAGATTACTCGCCAAAGACGCCAATAAAAGAAGGTGTGCAAAAATTTATTAAATGGTACGATACAAAAAGGCAAGAAGGTCTACTTTATGAATAGAAAAACAGAGATAAAATGCATATCAAAGGGCGAACATGATATCTACCTGTCAATCGTAATACCTGTATACAATGAAAAAACATCGATACCTTTTCTTTATGATGAACTCACAAGTGCCCTGGACAAGCTGGGAAAAAGCTATGAAGTCATACTTGTAGATGACGGAAGCAGGGACGGCACATTTGAAGAACTTGTAAAGATGCACGAAAAGAACTGCAACTTCAGGATAGTAAGATTCAGAAGGAATTACGGCCAGACTCCCGCTATGGCAGCAGGCTTTGATGTAAGTCGGGGCGAGATCATAATCACATTGGATGCAGACCTTCAGAACGACCCTGCAGATATCCCGCTGCTTCTTGAAAAGATAGAAGAAGGAGATGACATCGTGAGCGGCTGGAGGACTAACAGGCAGGATAAGGCCATATCCAGAAGGCTCCCATCAATAATAGCTAACAAGCTCATAGGTTTCCTTACGGGCGTTAGGATACATGACTATGGATGCACGCTTAAGGCATACAGAAGCGAGATAATAAAGAACATAGACCTTTACGGGGAGATGCACAGGTATATACCTGCTGTTGCAAGCTGGCTTGGGGTAAGCGTTTCGGAGGTATCCGTAAATCACAGGGCTCGAAAATACGGAAAATCAAAATACGGCATATCAAGGACGATAAGGGTCATCCTTGATATCATATTCATAAAGTACATGATCAATTATTCCCAGAGGCCAATCCAGATTTTCGGCCTTATAGGTCTTTTGACGGGAGGTATAGGTTCTATCATCACATTATATCTTATCATCATGAGGCTGTTTTTTAACCAGGCATTATCGACAAGGCCCCTTTTTATATTATCGGTATTTATGATATTTATTGGTGTCCAGCTTATAACAATGGGAATAATCGCTGAACTTATAATGAGGACTTACCATGAGTCCCAGAACAAACCGACTTATGCTATAAAAGAGATCATCGGTTGATATATTAGGCTGCAAGTCATGAAAAGATCCCAAAAGAAGACTGTTTTTTTGCTTAAAGCGGCATCTAGCTTTCTTCTTAAAAAAAGCAAGCTAGACTACTTTCCCTTACGTCTCTGGATAGAGACTACAAGCAGGTGCAACCTTTCTTGCGGCCTTTGTGCCAACAAGGACCTTTCGCCAGACCAGAAAGGCGATATGGATATGGGCCTCTTTAAAAAGATAATAGACGAAGCAGCAGGACTTGTAAGGGACGTAAACCTTTTTCACAGAGGAGAACCCCTTTTAAATGAGAATATCTTTGAGATGATATCTTATGCAAAAAGATCAGGCATAGGAACAAGGCTTCATACTAATGCCACCCTTCTAGATGAAGAGACCTCAAGGATGCTGATATCGGCAGGGCTTGATTATATATCTTTTTCTTTTGATGGATATTTAAAAGAGACTTATGAGAAGAACAGGAAGGGTGCGAGTTTTGATGATACCTTAAATAATATAATGACTTTTTTAAAGATAAAAAACGATATGGGCTCAAAGATCCCTTACAGCGCAATACAGGTTATGGAATATGATGAAAAACTGA
>Ga0351963_1060_pt1 | contig 17160 bp, 15 predicted proteins | sample TotcelT113001N14_FD_205804 | JGI IMG/M metagenome (GOLD analysis project Ga0351963, IMG submission 205804) | Enriched cells from coal bed in the Powder River Basin, Montana, United States - Total cells T11 rep3 HSBNCT.T11.300.1.N14 ... | reverse complement strand
CGCCGTGGCGACACGACATCCGTTGACCAGATCACTCGGTTCCCGTGATCATCCCCTTCGGTCGCGTCTGTCCGCGATCGCATTCCCGGAATCGAAAAAACGTGCGAGTCCTCGCGCCAAATCAGGCCATCCCGGCGATGGTTGGCCGGGATCGAAAACCCCCGCGCGACGGCGCGCGACGAAAAAATACTTGCCGTCGCGTCCCGTGCGCGGTAGGATAACCGCCGTCGCGACGGGCGGCGGTCGCCCGTGCGGCCGCAGACCGCAGACGAACGATGCCGACGAACGGATGCAATCGAGCGACGGTTGCGTCGTGCGGAATGGCCGGTCGACCTGTCGCCGCCGATTGTTCCGAAACGTTCGGCTAGAGAGGTACACGGTATGCCTGTCATCTCGATGTTTTACGGCATCATCGTTTCGCTCTACTTTCAAGACAACAGGCAACATCATCGTCCGCACATTCACGCCAAGTACCAAGCCGAGGAAGCTGTGATTGCGATACCCGATGGCGAGCTACTCGATGGATATCTGCCGCCGGGAAAGATGAAGATCGTTCTTGCATGGGTGGAAATACACAGGGACGACCTGATGGCTGATTGGGAACTCGCGGTCAACGGCCAGCAACCATTCAAGGTGGAACCACTGAGGTGATCATGAACCCCCGAGTCCGCGCCGTCGTGCCCAAAGACGACTACAAGCTGGAAATTACGTTTTCAAACGGCGAGGTCGGCATCTTCGACTGCGCACATCTAATCAACTTCGGGGTGTTCCGCGAGCTCAAGGATGCCGTTTATTTTCGGCGGGCGCGAGCCGAACACGGAACCGTGGTATGGCCCCACGAGCAGGACATCTGCCCCGACACGTTGTACTTGGATTCGAAGAAAGTTCCGACGCCGCCCGCCGAACCAAATCGTCCACCGGAGCCGCGGCTCGGTCCTGGAAAAATGGATGCGTCATTCGGCGCGGCGCGGTGACGCTGGTCGTTCGATTGACTGAGATATGAAATCGCTTCATTTGAACGATACCGAGGTGTGTACTTCGTCGCTGACGCAGCGGTCATTTCGTGCTGCGGCATGCGAGTTTTTGGTCTGCGTCAATTCGCTGAATCAGACCCAGGCGCTCAAGGCTTTCGGGGACAACAGCAACGTCTACAGCGGACTGCATGTGGCCGGAATCTCGGACGTAAGTTTTCTCGCAGACTTCCCGAGTTCGCTTATCGAACCGCATGCGCCCGGGAACCAATCCTGTTTGGTGGTGACGGTTTCGATCCCTATGCCGGACAATCGGCCGAGTCGCAAATCAGGCGACTGCAGCTGCTTCCGGATGGCCTGATCTATCACCCCTACCTGGCCGGCCCCAAAGAGTCCCGCACGGGGTTCCAGTTCTTCCAAAACGCTCCAGTCCCGCGACGAAGGAAGGTTCGGCGAGCAGGTCCCGCAGCTGGCCGAGCCGGTTGCTGCAGTATCCGACACCAGTTTCATGGAATGAGCAGAAGGCGACATCGTGTTCAACTTGCTCCTGATAAGCCTTAATCGTTATCGGCGTCTCCGCGATCTGGCATTAACGATCGTGACGCGTTTACCACATCGGCGGACTTTGCCGGTAAGCACCGTGCGAGAAATAGCTGTCCGGTATTGAGTGAGCGGCAAGGCGCTAGCCGCCGGTGTCTTGGACGGTCCACAACCGGCGGCTAGCGCCCAATGCCGCTTACTTTAAGATTTTTTTCAAATGTATCACGATTGGCACAGATTTTGCGCTGTCATGGTAGGTTCTTTCTGAACCTGCCATTTTTGCATGATCGAGCCATGATTCTTCCACCGCCCAACCACAATGTCAACAGAAAAGCCAAAGCTAGAGCTAAAGCAAGAGCCAAGGCAAAATCCAAGCCATCCTCCAAATCCGAAGCAGAATCCACGCCCCGGTCCACGTCCATGACACAGGCCAAGCCGCAGACCGATTCCAAGGTCCTGACACCGGAGGAGCAACTGGCCTCGGCAATACAATTGCTTCACGAAATCGTTCAGGCCTCCGCGCGGCAAATCCTCATCGACCCCGATGCGCGGCCGACGACCAAGATGGTCTACACCAACGGCGTCACGCTGTGGATGTTGATCCTGCAGCGGCTGGGAGGCGGCAAGACGCTCAAGGAAGTGATTTCTCAGGTCTTGACCCACGATCGTCATCTCTTGCCGGACAATAAACGAGTCCGCGAGAACACGCATTCCGAGAATTCGGCAGCGTATGCCCGGGGCCGGCAACGTTTGCCACTGGACACGATCCATCGGTTTTCCGAGTGCGTCTGCAATTACCTGGGGGAGATCAGTGAGCCCATCCTTGGCTGCCAACGGATCTTCATCTTGGATGGCACCACCATCACACTGCCACCGACCCCGGCCTTGCGAGCCGCTTATCCGCCAGCACCCAACCAATACGGCGAATCGGTCTGGCCGGTGGCGATGCTCATGGTCGCCAATGAAATGCAAAGCGGCTGTGCCTTACTGCCACAAGTGGACCCCATGTACGGCGAGCACAATGCCAGTGAAGCCGAGCAGGCCCGGCGGATTGTCAAGCAGTTGCCGGCTCACTCGATCGTCATGGCCGACTCCAATTTCGGGATCTACAGCGTGGCTTACCACAGCACCCAGAGCCAGCATGACTTTCTGTTTCGTCTGACCCAATCCCGCTTCAAGCCGCTCCGCCGGCGCGCGGAGTTGATTGACCAAGGTCCCACTCACAAGACTTATCGTCTGGTCTGGAAGCCCAGTTCCAAGGACCGCAAGACAAATCCCGACCTGCCGACAGAGACTTCGCTCGAAGTGCTGCTGCATGAAGTGGAGATCAGCCCGGAGTTGACGCTGTACCTGGTCACCAATCTGGATCTCGATGGCATCTCGGCGGCCAGCCTTTATCAGCGGCGTTACGATGTGGAATTCGATATTCGCGACCTCAAGGTGACCCTGGACACGGAAAACATCCGCGCCAAAAGCGTCGAGATGTTCCAGAAGGAATTGTACACCTCGGTGATCGCCTATAACCTAGTGGCGCAATTCCGTCGGCAGGCGGCCAAGCTCGCCAAAATCAAGCCGCGCCGCCTGAGCTTCAAAGACGTCTGGACGACGCTGAAGGACCGGCTGTTGCTGCAACCGGCGTGCAGTGTCGAGCAATGGCTGGAGCGTTACGCCGAAGCTCTATACCGGGCCTCGCAGAAGAAGCATCCCCAACGCAAGTCACCGAGGAGCTATCCCCGGAAGGCCCATCCCCGGCGTCCCAAGTCCACCAAGTTCGAGAAAAGCCTACGCCGGAAAAAGAAACCTGACGCCGAACCGTCCCCCGCGGTGGAGCCAACCTAAGCAGGCCTGGAGAATTGGCCCGCGATTGGGCTTCCCACCGCTGGGCCGTGCCTCCGACCGCGGCGGTTGCCATTTCGGCCGCGGAGGTGACGGGGAGGCCGAGCTGCGGCAGGCGGGGGATGGCGTCGGGTGTTCGGTGGGGCTGCGCTCGTCTCTCGGCGTTGCTCACGTCTTGGCCTGTAAACGTGTTTGCCCTGGCACGCACACGCGGGCATGGTCGGCCTCTTGCCCCAACCTGCGAGATCCGCGTCTTGAAGGGCCGACCGGCTGATCGAAAAAAACGTCCCCCTGCGCCGGAGTTCGAGAGCAAAACCAGCTTCCACAGAGACAAAATCCACTACAGTGGGCCTAAAGTAAGTGGCATTGGGCTAGCGCCTTGCCGCTCACTTGTCTCTCGAGCGTTGCGAAGCCGCGGGGCCAGCTAGCATGTCGCAGCGATGGGATCGAAGCCGGCCAGGTCTCCCGTTGCTCTTGGAAGAATCTCCGAGCCTGGATATAGTCCCCGCTCGTGCCGAGTCCTGACCAACGGCCTTGCCCCGTCGTCAATCGCAACTGCGGACGACTGCCCCTGCCTACTGCCCACTGACCACTGACCACTGACGACTGACCCCTGACCCCTGACCCCAGGTGACTGACTCATGGCTGGTTTCAAATCGCATATGACGGGGAGCACACTGTGCGGCATCGGCTACGGAGCCGCGGGCTACGCCTACGGGATACCCTGGCCGACTTGCGCGTTGGCGGGATTGGCTTGCAGCGTGTCCGGCATGTTACCGGATCTGGACAGCTCTTCGGGCAAGCCGGCACGGGAAATCCTGTGCCTGTTGGCAGCGGTCGTGCCGGCGCTGATGATCCCCCGCTTATATCAACTCGGACTGCAGAACGAGCAGGCCGTGCTAGCGATCGCCGCCAGCTACCTGTTCATCCGTTTTGTCGTCGGCGCGGTTTTCCGAAAGTATACCGTACACCGCGGCATGTGGCACAGCATTCCCGCCGCCGCGGTGGCCGGCCTGCTGGCGTTTATCCTGGTCCACGGCGATTGCCTGGAAATCCGGCTCTTCAAAGCCTCCTCGGTGGTGCTCGGGTTCCTATGTCATTTGGTCATGGACGAGATCTGGAGCGTGGATGTCCGCTACGGCATCCCACGTGTCAAGAGTTCCTTTGGGACCGCGCTAAAGCTCTACACGACCAACAGTCTTGTCTCGAACGTCTTGACGTACGGCAAGCTGCTTGCGCTGCTAGCCTTCGTCGTTTGCGATCCTTACTTGATGGACCAGATCGGGGTGGAGCAGGGCGAACTGCCGCAATCCGCCCGGGCGTGGTCTGCCCGTGCGGCCGAACGCGGCCAACAGATGTACCAGAAACTGCTGCATCAAAAGGGAGCCCAGGCCAATTCGCCAGCCTCGGTCTTGGAGGAATTGGGCGCTTCAGCGGCCGGCCAGAACGGCACCGTTGATCCCGACGCGTTCTCGGGCGACTATCTGCTGCAAAAGTTTCGAACGTCGATGGCACCCGCGGTGCCGGACGAAAACGGCCGGACGGAGCTGATTCCTCGGCCCTTCTCTGCCGCTCCGCCCGCGGAATCCGCGATGCGTCCTCTCTACGATCCAGGACCGGACTCACCGGGGCGACGTTGATTCAACCGTAACTTTCGGGATGCGTCCGGTGAATTTGGATTGCCGCTCAGCCCCGATGACCTCGACCACCGGAGTGGCAAGGTCGATGCCGACGTCGGCGGTTTCATCGGCGGAGAAGATCGTGGGTTGCGTGCGGCCGATGCGGCCTTCGCCGACTTTCTCACCGTCGATGTACAGCGTACCCATGCCGCCTTTGCCCAGCCCGCCACCGTCGTAGGCGAACTCGAAGCGGATCGTGGACTTGCCGGGTTTGAGTTTTTCCTGCGCCGCAACCGTGAATCGCTCGATGCCCAGGAAGTTGTAGTCATAGGCCGGCACTCCGTCATGGACGTACAGGCCCCAGCCGCCGAACCGCCCGCCTTGGGCGATGATGGTGCCGTTGGCGACGGTGCCTTCCGGGACTTCGATCTCGGCGGTGATCGTCTTCGACTTGTTCTTGATGTTCAGGAAGGCATTTTCCGACATCCCGGTCATGCCCTCGGCCAGCGTGATCGAGGTGCGGCCCGCCATCAAGTCGGGTCGCCCCACCATCTCGGCGAGGATGCGTTCGAAGACGCGATCGTCGATGGGCAGCGCAAAGTTCTTTTCGGCCTCCTTCAGGAACAGCGATTGGAGTTCCTTCAACTTTTCAGGATGCTCGGCCGCCAAGTTGTTGACCAGGCTGAAGTCCGTGCGGGTGTCGTACAATTCCCAGGCCGAGTCGTCGTCCAGCGGGCGGCGCGGTTTTGCTTCCCAGGGGGCTTTGTGAATGGTCCGCGCAAACCAGCCGTCATGATACATGGCCCGGTTGCCGAACATCTCGAAATACTGCGTGACGTGCCGGTCTGTCGCTTTCGCATCGGCGAATGTGTAGAGCATGCTCACACCATCCATCGGACGCTGCCCGACTCCGTTGACGACCTTGGGTTCGGGCAGACCGGCGGCTTCCAGAATCGTCGGCGCGATGTCGATGACGTGATGGAACTGGGTCCGCAATTCGCCTTGGGCCTTGATCCCCTTGGGCCAATGGATGGCCGTGCCCACCTTGGTCCCGCCGTGGTCGGAGGCGACCTGTTTGGTCCACGTGAAGGGCGTGTCGAACATCACCGCCCAGCCCGCGGCCATGTGCGGGTAGGTCTCGGGCCCGCCCCACTTGTCGATGAACTTGAGCATGTCGGGCACCGTCTCCTGCACGCCGTTGAAGTAGGTCATCTCGCTGAACATACCGTTGCGGCCGCCTTCGGCGCTGGTGCCATTGTCGCCGTAGACGAGAATGACCAGCGTGTTGTCGAGCTGCCCCGTCTGTTCAATGGCGTCGATGACGCGGCCGATCTCGTGGTCGGTCATCTCGACGAACGCGGCGAAGACCTCGGCTTGGCGAGTGAACAGACGTTTTTCGTCGGCGCTCAGCGAGTCCCAGTCAGGAATGGCCTCGGGCTTGGGCGCGAGCTTCGTTCCCTGCGGCACCACACCGAGTTCGATCTGGCGGGCGAGGATCTGTTCGCGCATCGCGTCCCACCCTTGGTCGAACTTCCCTTTCCAGCGCGCAATCCAGTCGGCGGGGACATGGTGCGGGGCATGCGTAGCACCGGGAGCGAAGTACACAAAGAACGGCTTGTCCGGGGTCAGCGCCTGCTGGTATTTGATCCAGGCTGCCGACTGATCGGTCATATCGGTCAGGAAGTGGTAGTTTGGATCTTCGGGCAGTTCGACTTGGTGCGTGCCGTCGTAGATGAACGGCGCCCACTGGTTCGTTTCGCCGCCGAGGAAGCCGTAAAACTTGTCGAATCCCTGGCGGGTCGGCCAGCGGTCGAACGGACCTGCCACACTGGCCTCCCAAGCCGCCGTCTCGTGCCACTTGCCGAAGGCGGCCGTGGCATAGCCGTTCAGTCGCAGCATCTCGGCGACCGGGGCGACCGAATCGGGGATCTGGCCGGTGTTGCCGGGGAAGGCCGTGCCCATCTCGATAATCGCGCCCATGTTGCAGACATGGTGGTTGCGACCACTCTTGAGCGCTGCGCGGGTCGGCGAACATACGGCGGTCGTGTGGAAGTTATTGTAGGTCAAACCTCCTCGAGCAATCCGGTCGAAAGTGGGCGTCGAAACCGGTCCGCCGAAAGTGGACGTGCCCGCAAAGCCCAGATCGTCGATCAGCACGAGCAGCACGTTCGGCGCGCCCTGCGGCGCCGTGACTGCGAACCGCGCCGGCGGCGTGGCCTTGCGGACGTCCAGCTCGGAGGACGGTTGTCGCGCTGGTTCAGCGATCGGCAAAACCGTTCGATCCACCGAGTCGCTCGGCCGCTGTGCGGCGGATTCGGAGACAGACACGGCCATCAACAGGCCAAATGCAAGTATCCTTTTGCAGAACTTCATAAGATCTTTCCTACTGATTGGGGTTTTAAGGAAGTCGCACGCGCTCCTACGATACCGCCTGCGGGGTCAGGTTGACTGGAATCCGCAGCGTCAATGAGGCCGGATTCGGATCTCGATCAGGGTCAAATCGTCTGCAAGGCGGATGCCATTGGAGTACTTCAGGAGATCTTCTTCCAGGGTCGCCATCTGAATATCGGCGGTGGGATAGCCCTGCTTCTTCAACATCTCCATCAGGCCATCGAGTCCCAGCATGTCGCCGGCCGCGTTGCTGATTTCCAAGGCCCCGTCGCTGAACAACAGCAGGCGATCGCCTTGCCGAAGCTCGACTCGGACCTCTTCGTATTCGGCGTCCTCCATGATCGCCAGCGGCAGTCCCGCAGTCTCGAAGCATGCGGACGCTCCGTCGCCGTGCATCCGCAACACCTGCGGACCGCCCGCCCCGGCAAACCGGAACACACCCTGCTGCAGGTCGATCAGCCCGCAGACGGCGGTGGCAAAGGACTCGTCGGTCTTGACGACCTTGACCAGTTCGTTGTTCAACTTGGCGGTGAACTCCGCGGGTTGATGGACCAGGCTGCGATGACGATTCCACAGCGAGCTGAGATGCATCGTGTACAGGGCCGCCGCGATTCCGTGCCCCATCACGTCGGCCAGCATCACCCCGTAACAATGGTCGTCCAGCCTTTCGATCGCGTAATAGTCGCCGCCCACAATGGCATGGGGCACGTAATGGGTTGTGAACTTGATCCGCGGGTCATCGGGCAAGTCGTGGTGGAGCGCCAGTTGCTGGATCGTTTTCGCCCGCTCCAGATCGTGAATCATGGCCGAGGCGTCTTGGAACGTCTCCACGCCGCCGATCACGTCGCCCGCGGCGTTGCGCAGCGGGGCGACGCTGACCAGCATCGGGATCCGCTCGCCACGCTTGCTCTGCGCGAAAACCAATAGCGAGCCACTGCTGCCCGTTCCGGTAATGATCGACCGGTGCAAGGGGCAGTACTCCTGACCGCACAACGGGTGGCCGTCCTTGTCGATGTGGCACAGGATATTGTCGAAGCACGGCCGTCCGATCACGTCTTGGGCGGTCCACCCCGTAATCCGTTCGGCCGACCTGCTCCAGTACGTGAGCCGCCGTTCCCGATCGCAGACATACAGTCCGTCGCTCAGGGAATCGACAATCGCCTGGACATCAATCCCGTCAGCGGTTTCCATGATGGTGTTCCTTTGCGAAAGCCCTGATTCTATTGCAATCGTCTCAGTTCGCAGCGGCAGGCTCCTGCAACCGCACCATCAGCCATTGCTGCGTCTGGCCGTCGGCGAAATGCACCAAAGCCGGCGCTGTGTCCTGGGTCAGATTGTTGATGCCGGTTTCCATGATGGGTCGACTCTGACCGGCGACGGTCCAGGCGCACCGCTGCGACTTGCCGTCGGCCATGCCTTCGATGGCTTGCGTTTTGCCCGTGGCCGAATCGTTCAGAGTGCCGTTGATGATCCCTTCTTTACTGATGGCCAGTTGCAGAAACAGCGTGGGATCGGGTCCCGATGCCTGGCCGTCCGGCGTCAGGGCGAAGACTCCCAACGGCATCCATTCCGCGTTGGCAGGGACAGCCTCCGGCGCACTGGCGGTGATCGTCTCCGCCTGCTGGGTGTACTCCTCGGCCGTTGCCACGACCTGGTCGCCGTAGTAAACCGAATCGCCCTCGTAATAGACGTTGTAGCCGTAAGAATACGTGGTGGGCTCGCTCCAGCCGTAGCCGACCCAGCCGGTGATCGCACCCCACGTGGCCCAACGATAAGGGCGGGTGATCCGCCAGGCGGCCCAGCCGGGATAGTCCGACCAGAAATCGAGGACGGGGTGATTGTCTCGGACTTGATCGCGTACCTCGTCGCGCCGCTCGATGCGATTGTCCTGCCACTGCTGGCGGTCCTCGATCCGGTCGGGCCGATTGGCCACGCGGTCGCTACGCACGTCCGTGCGGGATTCGACCCGATCCGTACGCGTCTGGGCCCGATCCGTGCGATTTCCCGCCAAGTCGGCACGGTTTTCCACCCGCCCCGCGGCGAGACGCTGGTCGCTCGCAGGAAGTTGCCCGGCTGCCGGGCGGCCCGCGATGCCTCCGCCTTGCAGGAACGCGGCGGCAGCGCCACCGGCAGCGCCGGCACCCACGGCCGCACCCAGATTCGCGCCGCCGGGACGCGTCGCGGCGCCCACGCCGCCAATGGCGCCCGTCGGGGGCCTGACGTTCAAAAAGTTCTGCAGATCGCCCTGCGACGGTCGCGCCCCCGTGCTGGGGCGGGTACCAGCGCCGGGACGAGTACCGGCGGTGGGCAGGCCGCCGGTGCTGGGATGGGCGCCGGCACCGGGCAAGCCGCCCGTGCCGGGACGGCTCACCGATGGCGTCGATGGCCGGCTGACCGACGGGGAACGGCTGATCGACGGACTCGGGCGGCTGATGCTACCGCCACCGCCACCGCCACCGCGCGAGACCCCGCCTCCGCCGCCGCCACGGCCTCCACCTCCGCCGCGAGCCATCAGGTCCCCGGTTGCCATCAGAGATATCGTAAGCAAAACGACCAATAGCGAAACCTTATTCATGACTACACCTCGTTCTTCAAAGTTGGTTTGTTCGTTCGTTCTCTAAGTGAAAGATTAGGGGGCTTGCCGCACCACTACGACCTCGTCCACGTTTGGCAACAGTTCGCCGTCCACCGTCCGATTGACGGCTTGCAGGGTACACGTGTTGTCATCCACGGACGTGATGATGTGTACCGACGAGGCCTTCCGCCCGTCGGGCAGAACGCCGCTCTGTTGGATGTACCAGCGGTTGCCTTTCTTCTTCCAGGTGGCTTGACCGAAGCCGCCGTCCGAGTCAAACACCCACGAGCGGATCTGCTTGGCCGCCGGATCCCAACCGATGATCTGCATCCCGGCCATGTCGATGCGGTCGCGGATTTGGACGGTAAAGGATCGCGTCAGGAAGTTGTTGTTTCGCGTCCAGTTGCACTCGGTGACCACCGTCGCTTCGTCATCCTGGTCGACCCAGTTTCCCACCATCCACTCCAGGTCCTTCAGTTGCTCGTAGTGCGATGTGACGACCGGCACCGTCTCCTCGGTCACGCGATCCAATAACCATTGACCATCACGTTTGACGTAAACGGCGGTGTATTCCGATTCCTCCGGTGCTCCGTCCGGACGAATCACTTTGGCCGTTCCTTGTTCGACGGCGACGTTGGGCGACACGAATCCGATGGAATCGGTAGTCGCCTCCAGCTTGGCCCCTTTCGCTTCGGCGAAGATGGCGGCAAACTGCTCTTCGATCGCCTCACGGCCGACGACTTGCTCGCCGCTGAGCGGATTGGTGTACACGGCTTCGGGCGCCCACAGGGCGGCCAAAGCCTTCGCATCCCCTTGGTTGAAGGCGGCGACATAAGCTTCCACCGCCTGGCGGATCGCCGCCTCGTCGGCAGCTTGGCGATCCGCTTCGGCCCCGATGGCCGCCGCCATCCCCCAAGCCATCATGGCGACAGTCAACATTACTCGTTTCATAGGTTTCTCCTTTGTGTAAAACAACGCGGTCCAATCGTAATAGGCACATTTGGCTCGAACGCCCGGATCGCCACGTACATACGAAGGATCCGGTCGGTCACGTTTCCATACAAGGTCTTTTTGCCGCTCTCGATGGCGGCTCCCTATACTCTAAGAGTGTTCGTACACGTTGCGGTCATCTCTTAGGTTCTCCATGTTTCTGTCGGTCTGTGCTGGCAGGCATCCTCGACGCTTGCCGTCGAGTCATTGAGCAAAACTGGCCACGGGGGCAATTCACAGAATGCAACCTTTGATCCTCGCCGCTCGTCGGCGAGTGCTTCAGGCTAATCGGCGGTATTCCCATCTCAGCCATCCATCCTGAATCTCCCGACGGCGAGCGTCGGGGATCACCGTCCTGCGAGGTGGCCGTTTGTTCGTGGCCACGTAACCTAAAACCACTCGCCGACAAGCGGCGAGGATGCCTTGCGTGAACTCCGCCAATGTGCTGCGGTCAATTCCCAAAGACTCCACAAGCATTTTCAGACTATCGTCGATCATCCCGGCCATCTGCTCGCAGGGCAGGTTGACGAACGTCGTCGAGAGGTCGGCTACCCGAGAAGTTCGCTGCAACGAGCCGAATACTGAAGCACGTCTGATTGGAGATCCCATTCCCACAACCCGTCCAGCGAAGCAGCCACTGCCAATGCATGCGGCGGATGGGGTCTCTCGGGTGCATCGATCAAATCCGCCGAGGGGTCATGGAATTCAGGGATTTCGCGGCCCTGGGAGTGGTCGTGGCCAAGAAGTACCTCAGTCTTCTCGCTCATTTCAGCAACTCCAGGCTCAGGCGACTAGGTCCAATTGGCTCACAAATCAAGGGATACCCGCACCCGGAACATCCACCTCGACAACTTGGAAACTTGCGCTCGAATTTCGCTGGATTTCTGCCGGATCGTGTGACGCGGACGTACAGATGAAGAGGTGCTTCCGCTCCGGCCCGCCAAGCATCACGGCATAGGCGTGCGTGTCCACCTTGATCCGATCCGTGATCTCCCCGCCCTGGCGGACGCGCACCACACTGTCCTCGCCCTCGGGATTGGCACACCATACGGCCCCCTCGGCGTCGAGGCAGATGCCGTCGGGGCTAACGGACGAGGGTAACTGCGCCCAAACCCGCCGGTTGCCGAGCGAGCCGTCCGTCTGAACATCGAAGGCGGTCAGGCGATGGCCGAGCGTCTCGCCGACGATTAGGGTTTGTCCGCCGGGCGTGATCACCATGCCGTTCGGGAAGAAGAGCTTGTCGGCGACCACGGACGCTTGACCGTCAGGGCCGACGAGGACGATCACGCAGGTTTCCACGGGCTTGGCTGCCGGGTCCACGAAGTTGTAGCCGATGTCCCCGACGTACAGGCGGCCCCGGGCGTCCACGATACCGTCGCTCAAGCAGAACGTGGTGACGTCGCTGATGTCGGCCACCTGTTGCAGGGCAGTTCCGGCCATGCGGTAAATCCGGCGCTGAAACGCATCGCCGACCACGATCGTTCCCTCGGGGGTGAGCCCGAAGCCGTTCGGGATGAACGGCAGCTCCAGGACCGTTGCGACAGAACCTGAAAGGTCCACCGTCTTGATCCGCTTGTCGTGGATGTCGATGAACCACAACTTGCCGTCGTACCAACGGGGACTCTCGGTGAACTTTAGGCCCGTGGTGGCATCCGCCAGGGTTTTGATTTGAGTCGTCATCGCGTCCTTTCTTGGTGGTGTTGGGATTCTACCTACAACGGTCTCACGAATTAGCCCGATTGACGAACGCCACGATCAGGTCCGAGATCGCCCGGGTCACATGCCCTTTGCCGGTGAGGTCGTTGCAGATGAGCACCTCGCCGGGGTGGAATCGTCGCGCTTCGCCGTCGCTGGTTACCACTTCGCCCTCTCCCGACAGGATGATCGCAATGTAGGGCTGGGGCGCGTTGTGAGCGGGCACGTCCGTCCCCGCGGGAACCGAGAACACGAACATGGTCGCGACCGCCCCGAAATCGGTCATCTGCCCCGTGGGATTCGGCGGCGGGCCGAAGGGGACTTCACGATCCGGTAAGTCCTGGACGCCGAAATGTGTCTCACCCTGTTCGTCCGCATGGATCATGGGGAATTTCATTCTTGCTCTCCTCCTGGTTGATGATGGCTTGAGTTCCTTGAACGGTGTCAGTACTCGACTTCAATCCCTTTCGCCTTGGCGACCTGGTAGATGGCGTCGAACGTTGCTGCCGTGTCCCAGGAGGCGTCCGGGGGTTCATTGCGGAACTCCCGATAGGCCCGTTCGACGTTCATGTACAGCCGCGCCGGGGCACGCCAATCGCCGTAGGGGCCGAACTCGATTCGCTTGGCGGCGTCCAGCGAGCTGAGTCCGTTGTCGAAGCACTTCTTCGACTCGTCGCGGACGTACTCGAGATACGCCTTCATCTCCATGACCCCTTCGATGCCGCAGAGCGGGCCATGGCCCGGCACGATTGCCTCCGGGTCGAGTTGAATGATCAGGTCGAGGCACTGGAACCATTTTTCGTAGGAGCCCGTCCAGCCCATCGGCGTACACTGCCGGAAGAGCACGTCGCCGGCGAACACCACGCGCTCCTTGGGCACGTGGATGATCGTGTCCCCGACCTGGTGGCACGGCCCGACATAGATCAAGTGGACCTCCGTGCCGTCGAGGTCCAGTTCGTAACGCGCGTCGAACAGGGTCGTCGGCAGCACCAGTTCGATGCCATCGAAGTCGTAGTCCTCCAGCAACTGCTGCCCCGCGGCCACGATGCCGGGGTGGAGTGCCTTGAGAAGCAGTCGCGTGAGCAGATGCCCGACGCCGTGAAGCATTTTCTGGCTCTCCTTCGGATCGGCGACGTGCTTCATCCGCTCGGGCACCGACCGGTGGGCGATGATCTCCGCGCCTTCGAACAGTTGATTGCCCCAGACGTGGTCCGCGTCTTCGTGCGTGTTGATGACGCGCTGCGGCATGGCGGGCCACACCTTGCTGAACATCTCGATCATCTGCCGTGCATGAGGCAGGTCCGATTGCGTGTCGATCACCACGCCCCCGCCCAAGTTGATAAGGCCGGAGTTGGCGTCGCACACGCGGTTCTTCTCGATCAAGACCGCAAAGCAGTTGTCGCTGACTTGTTTCATCTCCATCAGGCTTGTCTCCCGTCGAAATCACGGTTCACGTTTCGCAAAGGGTCCGGCATCCGACAGGATCACGTTGTTGGTCTTCACGTATTCATCCCAGAGTTTCAGCATCGCCTCGCGCTTCTCGGGATGCGTTGCGGACAGGTCGTGCATCTCGGCGGGGTCGTCCTTCAAGTTGAATAACTCCCAGTCGCCGGTGCCGCCTGCCCCTTCCAACAGGCACAGGAGTTTCCAATCGCCTTGCCGGATCGCCCGGTTGCCGAACAATTCCCAGCCGAGCCAGTCCCCGTCGGTACGGATCTCGCGTTCCCGACCGGCGAGCAGCGGCCACATCGACTTGCCTTGCGGCAACGCGACCTTGCTCCCCGGAAGCTTGGCAGGATGTTCGACTCCGGCCGACTCCAAGAACGTCGGCAGGATGTCCATGACGTGTAGGACCGAGTGGTCGATGGCTCCCCGGTGCTGGACGCCGGGGCCGCTGACGATCAGCGGCGCGCGGATGCCGCCCTCGGCTACGACTCCCTTGTACAGACGGAAGGGCACGCTGCTGGCCTGGGCCCAGGCAGGACCATATTCGATGCACGAACCCGGGCGGCCCCAGTTTTCGGGGCGGTTGTCGAACGTCTTGTCAAACCAGTCCTTTGCCTCGGGGGCCAACTTCGTCACCAACTCGCCCATGTCCTCGCCGGCCGCCCCGTTGTCGGAGAAGAAGACGATCAGGGTGCTGTCGTACTTGCCGGCCTTTTGCAGATGGTCGATCAGCCGGCCAATCTGGTCGTCCATGAACTCGATCATGGCCGCGTACAGTTCCATCTTGCGGGCCGCAAGTCGTCGCTGCTCGTCCGTCAGTTTGTCCCAAGCGGGAATGTTCGGCAGCCGCGGGAACGTCACTGCGTCCTGGCCGGTGATCCCCAGCTTCTTTTGCCGGTCCAGCCGCTCCGCCCGGACGGCGTCGTACCCTTCGCCGTACCGACCCTTGTACTTGTCTAGCCAATCGTCCGGTACGGCCAGCGGGCCGTGCGGGGCCTGGTAGGCGAGGTAGGCGAAAAACGGCTTGCCGTCCTGACGGTTCTCATCGATGTTCTGGATGATGAAATCGGTCAGGCCCTTCGACGAGTAATAGTCGGCCGGCAGTTCCTTCACCCGCTCGCCGTTGCGGGTGTAGGTCACTTTCGGTTCCGAGGGGAGCAGCCCCAACATGTCGGACCAATGGCTCCCGGCTCCTTGCAGCAGCGACAGATCCCGCTCGAACCCCCGGGCCGCCGGCCACTGGTCGGGCTTTTCGCCCAGGTGCCATTTGCCAGCCATGTAGGTGTGGTAGCCCGCATCGCGCAGCAGAGAAGCCACGGTGACGACGCGGGTGTTCAAGTAACCCTCGTAACCCGGTTGGCCCTGCTGGGTCGGACCGGCCCACTCCGCCATGTTGCCGATTCCGGCGATGTGATTGTCCGTCCCGGTAAGCAACATCGAGCGAGTGGGGGAACAACTGGGCGCAACATAGAAATCCGTTGCCCGCAATCCCCGCGCTGCGAGAGCGTTAAGGTTCGGCGTGCTGATCTCGCCCCCGAAGCAACCGAGGTCCGAGTAGCCCATGTCATCCGCGACGATCAGCAGGATGTTCGGTTTGCCCTTCGGGACGTCAGCCGCTGGACAGACAGATAGGCCGAATGTCATAATGATCGCCAGAATTGCGGCAGTCGCCCGTAGGTACGGCATTTTCGTGGCTCCCAGCTTGTCGCGTCCATCAGGTGCAGCGTGGTCAGTATCCCAACTGCCGTGGGGCTCCGTCTATCGAAATTCCGCAAACCATGAAAACCTTGCCGCCATCCACCAAGCCGGCTACGCCCAACCCCGCATCGGCCGTCACGGTCGTCGAGATCAGCGACCCTACGGCGATCGGCCAGAATATCGAAGTGATCGAGCAAGACGCGGTGCAATTGGAGTCGGGGCCGCTACGGGCACGGCGGATCGTCGTTCGCCTGAGCACGAGCGTTCTGGTGTACCATTCGACCAATCTGCCCCTCCGCACGCGCACGAGGTTGCTGGACGGTTTCGTGGCCTTCGTTGCTTTTGGCCCCCAGGCTGCTGGCACGCTGAACGGGCTGCCGGTCGGCCCTGACCGTCTTTTGGCGTGCATGTCGGGAATCGAGGTGGAGTTCGTCGTGGCGGGTGGATACGAGAGCGTTTGCTTCCTCCTGCCGCCGGACGATATCCGGTCACACCTTCGGGGTCGGCATCGGGAAGACGAGTTCCGCCTTCCCAACCGTGTCGAGTTGCTGCAGCCGAGTCTCGCCGCCGCCCACGCGCTGTATGGTTTGGGACGACGCCTGGCCGACGTAGCCGCTAGACAACCCGAGGTGTTCGACGTGCCGCAAACGCAGACCGCCGCCCAAATCGAACTTCTCGAAACCCTGCTGGCGACCCTTGGATCGGCCGCCCAGATCGAGTCTGCGGCTGAAGACCTGACGCGGCAGACACATAGCCGAGTCGTACAGATCGCCGAGGATTACGCGCTGACGCACACTGACGAACCGCTGTACGTGACTGACCTGTGCGAGGCCGCGGGGGTCAGCGAGCGGACCTTGCAGTACGCTTTCAAGGCGGTGATGGGGATGACCCCGGTCGCCTACCTGACCCGGGTCCGACTACATCGGGTGCGGCAGACGCTACGGGCCACGACCCATCGCTCGACCACGGTGACGACCGAGGCGCTGCGCTGGGGCTTCTGGCACTTCGGCGATTTCTCGCGAGCCTACAAGAGCTGCTTCGGCGAGTTGCCATCGGACACACTGCGACGGGAGCTACCGGCTGCGGTCAAACCGGGCAGTCGCGAAGTCGATGTCTGACGTGAGAGTCGGACCGCACGCGGTGGCAGAAACGCTCTCCGCGATACCGCGTACCGCCCGGCACGACGCCGCTGGGAAGGTGCGATCTGCCTGGACAAGCGTAGGATGGGCATTGCTGCCCGTCATCGGGCGCGACGGGTAGGACTGCCCATCCTACGGCCAATGCGGCATTCAACGGCACTCCACACGTTTACAGGGGTGGGCCCGGCATGCCGCCGACCATTGTCCTCCACGGCACGGGCGAGACCGTGACACCGTTTGCCGGTGCCCGGGCCTTTCGC
>Ga0351963_1056_pt2 | contig 17879 bp, 19 predicted proteins | sample TotcelT113001N14_FD_205804 | JGI IMG/M metagenome (GOLD analysis project Ga0351963, IMG submission 205804) | Enriched cells from coal bed in the Powder River Basin, Montana, United States - Total cells T11 rep3 HSBNCT.T11.300.1.N14 ... | reverse complement strand
TTGAATCGAGATCAGTTTTCAGCGACTGCACAGCCAGGTATTGGGTTAAACTAAAAAAGCCAAGAGCTGCCACCATGGCCATCAGCAGTAAAAAAAGAAAAATACGGGCACCGGATTTGTTTTTTTGCGGTTTGCTTCTGCGGTAATTATAATCTCCCATGGTTACCACTCTCACCCTCTGCATAGTAAGTATTCCCATTTATCTACTTATATGTTAACCTACTAAAAAAGATAAAACAATAGTTGTTTGCAAAAACTGGAAAAGGAAGTGATTTTTTGTGAAAACGCTCATGGCTATCGCGCCCAGCCCCAGACGCGGAGGTAACAGCGATCTCTTAATTAATGAATTCTGCCGTGCTGCTGAAGATGCCGGTTGGCGGATTGACCTGGTCAGGGTTAATGACTTGAAAATTAAGCCCTGTCAGGCCTGTGACGCCTGCGCTAAGGACGGGCGCTGTATCGTGCAGGACGACATGCAGGCTATATACTCCAGGGTAATTGAGTCGGATGCCATGGTCGTGGCCAGCCCGATTACTTTTGGTTCAGTGAATGCCCAACTCAAGGCATTTATTGACCGCTTCCAGTGTTGGTGGCATGCTAAATATAATCTAAAAACCCCCTTTATTCCAGATGATGCAAAGCACCCGGGCTTTTTTATCTGCGTCGGTGCCATCAAACGCGATGCCTTCTGTGAGAACGCCCTGCTGATCGTAAAAGTATTTTTTCACAACATTAATCACAAACTTGCCGGGCAGATTGCCTTTCGTGGTTATGATGAAAAAGGCGAAATAGCAAAAGACCCCGAAGCCCTTGCCAAAGCCTACCAGGCCGGCAAAGACTTCATTGCCTCAATCAGCTAACCCAACATATTATGGAAAAGGGACGGGGCCTTTGTCACGTTTTCTCCCCACTTGGCTATCGTACCAGAGGGTAACGTGACATAGGCCCCGTCCCTTTTCCATGTTTTATGTCTGTGGTTTAAATTCTATGCCTGTTTCACCTTTTGTGATTGTGACTGTATCTTTTGGTGATACTTTGCCGCCGATTATTTGTCTTGAGAGCGGGGTTTCTACTTCGTGTTGAATTACCCGCTTCAGCGGCCTGGCCCCGTAGGCGGGGTCGTAGCCTTTTTCGGCCAGGTATTCCACAACTGCATCGTCCCATTGCAGCGTCAAGTCTGCTGTTTTGGTCAGCCTTTTGGCCAAATTTTTAAGCAGCAGGGTGGTGATCTGGTTAACCTGCTTTTGATCAAGAGCGGTAAATACTATGGTTTCATCAACCCGGTTTAAGAATTCCGGGCGGAAATGTTGCCGCAACAGGCCTAACACCGCATCTTTCATCTGGTCGTTGTCGCCGCCTTTTTCGTGAAAGGCGAGAATCTCGTGGCTGCCAATATTAGATGTCATGATCACGATGGCATTACGGAAATCAACTGTGCGGCCTTTGCCATCGGTGAGGCGGCCATCTTCTAAAATTTGCAGCATGGCATTGAAAACATCCTGATGCGCTTTTTCAACCTCATCAAATAAAACTACACTGTATGGTTTGCGTCTGATCGCTTCTGTCAGCTGGCCGCCTTCTTCATAACCCACATAGCCAGGAGGGGCGCCAACCAGTCGGGCTACGGTGTGCTTCTCCATATATTCCGACATGTCGAGACGGATCATGTTGCGCTCGTCATCGAAAAGCGCTTCAGCCAGGGCACGGGCCAGTTCAGTTTTGCCGACGCCAGTCGGCCCCAGGAAGATAAAGCTTCCCACGGGGCGATTGGGGTCCTTGATGCCGCTCCTGGCACGCAGCACTGCATCTGCTACGGCGTTTACGGCATCATCCTGGCCGATTACCCGTTCATGTAAGATTTCTTCCAGACGAATCAGTTTTTCCCTTTCTCCTTCCAGCAGACGGCTGACCGGAACCCCGGTCCAGCGGCTGACAACCTTGGCTATTTCGGCTTCGCTAACTTCTTCGTTTAGTAGCATATTTTGTTTCTGCTTGCCTGCAAGGTGCTCTTCTTCCGACTGCAGCTTTCTTTCAAGGTCGTTCAAACGGCCGTATTTAAGCTCTGCGGCGCGGTTTAAATCGTATTCGCGCTCGGCTTTTTCTATATCGTTGCGTACTTCTTCAATTTCGCGTTTTATGTTGCGCACCCGTGAGATCGATTGTTTTTCGGTTTGCCACTGGGCTTTCATGGCATCGGCTTCGCCGCGCAGTTCGGCCAGCTCTTTCTGCAGTTTTTCCAGGCGCTCTTTTGAGGCTGCATCGGTTTCCTTCTTTAACGCCGCTTCTTCGATCTCAAGCTGCATCACCCTGCGGGTTATCTCATCTAAGGCCGCCGGCATGCTGTCAATCTGGGTGCGCAGGTGGGCCGCAGCCTCGTCGACCAGGTCGATGGCTTTATCAGGCAGAAACCGGTCGCTGATGTAGCGGTCGGATAAAACCGCTGCCGAAATAAGAGCGCTGTCCTGAATTCGCACACCATGGTGTACTTCGTAGCGTTCTTTAAGGCCGCGCAAGATCGAGATAGTGTCTTCAAGCGTTGGTTCGTTAATTCTAACCGGCTGAAAACGGCGCTCCAGGGCGGCATCTTTTTCAATATGCTTGCGGTATTCGTCAATAGTGGTTGCCCCGATACATTGCAGTTCACCGCGGGCAAGCATAGGTTTAAGCAGGTTGCCGGCATCCATGGCGCCTTCGGCAGCGCCGGCACCGACTACCGTATGCAGTTCATCTATAAACAGAATAATTCTGCCCTCTGCTTCCTGCACCTCTTTTAAAACCGCCTTCAGGCGCTCTTCAAACTCGCCTCGATACTTGGCCCCGGCGACCAGGGCGCCCATATCCAGGGAGATCACTTTCTTATCTTTTAACCCCTCCGGCACGTCACGGGCGACGATCCGGCGAGCCAGGCCTTCGACAACGGCTGTTTTACCCACTCCGGGATCGCCAATCAGCACAGGGTTGTTCTTGGTTCTGCGTGATAATATCTCCATCACCCGGCGAATCTCTTCATCGCGTCCAATCACCGGGTCGAGTTTGTTCTTTTCGGCCTCAGCAGTCAGGTCGCGGCCGTAGCGCAGCAGCGCCTCGTAGGTATCCTCGGGGCTGTCGCTGGTAACGCGCTGTGAACCGCGCACCGCCTTTAGTGACCCTAACAGGCGGTTGCGATCAAGGCCCACCTGGGTCAGCAGTTTTTTAAGATCATCTTCGCTCTCTTCGGTTAAGGCCAGCAGCAGGTGCTCAACGCTCACATATTCATCCTTCAGCTGTTTTGCCTCCTGCTCAGCTCTGGAAAGGACCCTGGCCAGCGATGAACTCATCTGCAGGGTGCCTTCGTAACCAGACACATGCGGAATTTGACTGAGCAGTTTTTCCACACCCTGCGCCAGAACAGCGGCTTCAATGCCGGCATGCTCAATAAAGCGTCCGGTTAAGCCTTCTTCCTGGTCGAGCATGGCGGCCAGCAAATGCCTGGGTCCCACAACCTGATGCCCACGATTCGCGGCCAGTTCTTGCGCAGCCGACAAAGCTTCTCTTGATTTATTGGTAAAACGGTTTAAATCCATTATTTTTCACCTACTTTCTACGCAGGCGATCTATTTCGTCCTGCAGAGTTTCAATTTTATCAAGCAGATCAACTATGATTGACGCACCAACAGTGTTAACGCCAGTGTTTTTCTTCAACCTTAACATTCTGTGCAGGCGCCTTAAATCTTCATAGCTGATCGACTCCTCAAGCACTTCAATAATGCCCATCTCCTGGTAGGCTGCGAGCAGATCCGGATGTATCTCCAGGTTGCATGCAGAAATTCTCTCTCCGGTTTCGGTGTGGCAGTGAATACGTATCAGTTTCATAGTGATCACACCCCACCTTTCCGCAGATCGTGCAGTTTTTGATAAAGTTCTTTTTCTTCGTCACTTAAGTCTGTTGGCAGGTCGATAACCAGGCGAATATACTGGTCGCCGCGAGTTTTATACTTGCCGGTGAAACCCTTGCCTTTAAGGCGCAGTTTGCTTCCGCTGCGGCTGCCGGCAGGAACTCTAACGTTTACATTACCGTCTAAAGTCAAGACCGGGATCCGGTCGCCGAACAGGGCCTGGTCGGGCCTGATCACTGCATCTACTTCAATATCGCTCTCTTTTAACTTAAAAACCGGGTGCGGGCGCAGGCGTACTTTTAAGAAAAGGTCGCCCTTTGGCGCACCGCCCTGACCACCGCCGCCCTGACCTTTTAAGCGAATACGGCTGCCTTCTTTAACCCCGGCCGGCACCTTTACATCCAAAGTTTTCTCGTCTGGAACCGAACCGGTGCCGCCGCATTGGGGGCAAAAACCCTGGTCACGGGTGCCGCTGCCACCGCAGCCTGGGCATATCTCGCTGCCCCTGACCCGGATTGATTTATTAACACCGCGATAAGCCTCTTCAATTGAAAGCTCAATTTCAGTCTCCAGGTCTTCACCGCGCACGTGGCCGCGGTAGGCGCTTCTGCCGGTTCGCCCACCCGCTGCCGGCCCCTGGCCGCCGAAAAAGGCGTTGAAAAAGTCGCTGAAGCCGCCTTCAAAGCCTCCACTGCCACCGAAACCGCCACCTGAGGAATAATAGCGTGCTCCGCCCATATCGGGTGGGGCCTGAAAGTCCTGGCCGTCTTTCCACCTGCTGCCCAGACGGTCGTAACGGGCGCGTTTGTCGGGGTCTTTAAGAACCTCGTAAGCTTCATTAATCCGTTTAAATTCTTCCTCGGCTTTTTCTTTGTCGGCAGCCGGGTGAAGGTCGGGGTGCCATTTGCGAGCCAGCTTGCGATAAGCGCTCTTAATTTCTTTTTCGCCGGCGTTGCGGTCAACACCAAGCAATTCATAATAATCCTGGAATTTTACAGACATAGCTATTCCCCCAAAATTTAACTAAAGCAAAAGTAAGCGGAGCAAAATGTGAATTTAATATTACTCAGGTATTATCTTTATTTAGCTACCAGCACCCTGGCCGGTTTCAGCAGAGTGTCGCCAAGTTTGTAACCGCAACAGACTTCTTCGGCCACGCAACCTTGCGGGTAGTAGTCGGTTTCAATATAACCCAACCCTTCCTGCTCTTCTGGATCGAAGGGAAGCCCTAAGCATTCAACAGGGCGTACACCGTGTTTGTGCAACAGTTCGTTAAACTGGCGCATCATAATTTCAATACCGCCAAGGGCGGCGGGGTCTTTAATCTGTTTACGCGCCTGTTCGAAATAATCTAAGAACTTTAGCAGGTCGAGTAAAATCTCTTTTTTAATGTAGGTACGGCTAGTTTCAGCATCGCGCTCCACCCGCTTACGGTAATTATCAAAATCAGCCCTGGTGCGCAGATGCCGGTTTTTCTCATCGGCAAGCTGCTCGCGCAGCAGGTTTAATTCGCAGTTCAGGGTGTGCAAATCTTCTTTGGCGTTTTGATTATTTATGTTGTTGTGGTTGTTACCTTTTTCTAAATCTTCCATGCTTAATGCCCCCAGTCAGTAACTGTAAGCTTAGTGATTACGATATCTCGGGCCTAACCTTCTCACCCCCACCCCGACCCTCCCCCCTCAAGGGGGAGGGAGTTTGCGGGTTCCGACTCCAATCTGTGAGGGAGTATACGGGTTCCGTCTCTAACTTAGGATGAAGTCAGTTTACGAACTCCGATCCCAGAGGCAGAGGGGGTTTAGTTCCATGCTTATTGTTCTTCAAACTCGGCATCGACAACGTCGTCTCCGCCGCTTGCTGCTGCCTGGCCTGCCTCAGCGCCGGGGGTGCCGGCTTTTGTCTGCTGGTAGGCCGCCTCCGAAAGGGAGTGAGCTGCCTGTTGCAGGTCACTATGCAGACTTCGTATTTTTTCCATCGGCGCATTGCTCTTAAGCGCTTCTTTAAGTTCGGTTACAGTTTGCTCAATCCTTGCTTTTTCATGAACCGGCAGCTTTTCGCCAAGTTCCTGCATCTGGCGTTCCACCTGGTAAACGAGGCTGTCGGCTTCGTTGCGTTCTTCAACTTCCTTGCGTTTCTTTTTATCTTCTTCACCGTGCTGCTGCGCTTCGCTGACCATGCGTTCAATTTCGCCCTGGTCAAGGTTGGTCGAACCGCTGATCGTAATCTCCTGCGCTTTGCCGGTGCCTTTGTCTTTAGCGCTTACCTTTAAGATGCCGTTGGCATCAATATCGAATGAAACCTCAATTTGAGGCATTCCGCGCTGGGCGGGACCAATGCCTTCAAGTTTAAACTGGCCCAGCGAACGGTTATCTTTGGCCAGTTCGCGTTCTCCCTGAAGCACATGAATATCAACAGCGGGCTGGTTATCCTCCGCGGTGGAGAACACTTCGCTGTGCCTGGTTGGAATCGTGCTGTTGCGCTCAATGATCTTTGTCATCACTCCACCCAGGGTTTCAACACCCAGGGAGAGAGGGGTTACGTCGAGCAGTACAACGTCTTCCATTTCACCGGCCAGCACCCCGGCCTGGATTGCAGCACCTAAAGCTACAACCTCATCGGGGTTAACGCTCTGGTTCGGGTCTTTGCCGATCAATTCACGCACCAGTTTTTGCACAGCCGGGATACGGGTTGAACCGCCGACCAAAATTACCTCATCGATATCCTTTTCGCTCAGTTTCGCGTCAGAGAGGGCATCTTTAACCGGTTGACGGGTGCGCTCTACCAGGCTGTGGGTAAGGTCGTCAAATTTAGCCCTCGTCAGCTTGGTATCAAGGTGTTTCGGTCCGTCTGCGCCGGCAGTGATAAAGGGCACACTGATCGCCGTTTCTGTAGTGGAAGAAAGCTCAATCTTTGCTTTTTCCGCCGCTTCAATCAGGCGCTGCAGGGCTTGCTTATCCTGGCGCAGGTCTATACCCTGGTCTCTCTTAAATTCATCGGCCAGCCAGTCAACCACGGCCTTGTCAAAGTTGTCGCCACCAAGGTGAGTATCACCATTGGTCGATTTAACCTCAAAGACTCCGTCGCCAACTTCCAGCACCGAGACGTCGAAGGTGCCGCCGCCTAGGTCAAAGACCAGGATCGTTTCGTTACTCTTCTTGTCGAGGCCATAAGCCAGCGATGCCGCCGTCGGCTCATTAATAATTCTTAAAACATTAATTCCGGCAATTTTACCGGCATCTTTTGTGGCCTGGCGCTGGGCATCATTAAAGTAGGCCGGAACAGTAATTACGGCATCGGTAATTTTTTCGCCCAGGTACTTTCCGGCGTCTTCAACCAGTTTTTTAAGCACCATGGCTGAAATTTCCTCCGGTGCGTAAGCCTTGTCGCCTACCTTAAAGCGAACCGCGTTGTTCGGCCCTGCTTCAACGTTGTAAGGCACCAGATGTCGCTCGGCTTCCACCTCGCTGAACTGACGCCCAATAAAACGTTTAACCGAGAAAAGGGTTTTCTCCGGGTTCAGGGCAGCCTGCCTTTTAGCCACTTGCCCGACCAGTCTCTCGCCTGAATCTTTAAAAGCAACAACCGAGGGAGTGGTCCTTGAACCCTCTGCATTAGTGATTACCTCTGGTTTTCCACCTTCTATAACTGCTACTGCAGAGAAGGTGGTACCGAGGTCAATGCCTACCGCTTTACCCATCATAGTCACCTCATTTCCTTTATTTTTTTGTAATTAATTAATCAAGCAATCCATCGCTGGCCACTTTTACCCATATACACTCCTGGGCGTGTCCGGCCAGTTCTTCTTTAATCATCTTGCGGATACTTTCAATATCTTTCTGGGTATGGCCGAAAATTTCATTGCAGCCATCATCTAAATCAAGAGCTATTCCCTCCTGGGCCAGCTTGTTGACCGCTTCCAGGTGCTCTAAAATCTCTGCGTATTTCTCCCTGGTTGCCAGAGCGTCACGCATCATTTCAGCTTCTTCCTCATCGAGCAGCTCAAACTTCTCCTTCGGAGCCCCACATTTTGGACAAAAATCAGGGGGTTCTTCTCCGTCATGCAGGTATCCGCATACTTCACAACGCCACATCTTCATTAGAAAACAGCTCCCTTCAAAATTACTTGCTTTTATTTGCAAACCTCAAGGCTTTCTCCTTCTGAAGCCCTGGCTAACTCACGGTCGTAGGTAAGAATCATCAGTTCGGGAAATTCCCGCTGCAGGGTTTTTGCTGTGGCCAGGTGCCACAGCCTTGAACCTCTTAAAGGCCAGCGGCAGGCTATTTCTCTCATAGCCATGCTGTCAGGGCCTATATTAAGTCTGCTCCAGGGTCCCGATTCCAGGATTTCAAATAGTGATTCAACAACTAAATCGGGCAGCACATTTTCCCTTTGGATGCGACTTAGCACTGTGTAAACTTCAGCGATAGCAAGAGTTGTAAGCAGGTGAACACCTTTTTGTTTTGCCCGTGCTTGGGTCTGGTCGCTGTGGCTGTCCCTGATTAAGTAGGAAAGCAGTGCGGTAGAGTCCCAGTAGATCACGGAAAGTTTCTCAGCCATTTCCCCAATCCTCCCGGATGCAACGATTAAGTAGCTCTTTTGGCAGCTCAACCGGAACAGTATCCTCATGCTTAGCTCTTAAACAGGGCTCAATCAGGCCGCAGCTTTCAAAATTCTTAATTCTTTCTTCCAAGGAAAGGGATAAGTTTTCAGCAGAAATTAACCGGGCTACCGGCGTTCCCCTGTCAGTAATAATTATCTCCATGCCACTACGCACATCGCGAATCATTTTGCTAAGATTGATCCTTGCTTCCCTGATGCCGATGTAGTTCTTCTTCATCTTAACCACGTCCCAATGTAGTCACTGTTACTACATCTATAATTATAGATGCTCCTTTAACTGCTGTCAAGAAAAATGTGTACACAAGAACCACCAGAAAATTAAAGCTTTCTCCAGGTGATAAAGCCAGATATTTGCAGGAATAAGCAGTGCTAAGTCGAATTGATATCTTAGCGCAACAGAGCAACGATAGAGTTTATTTCAGCAAGGCTTTGTTTGCTTAAACGGGGGATCATCTTGGGCATAATTACTATTTCGCGTGAATTTGGCAGTGGCGGTGAAACTATCGCCCGTATGGTAGCCGATAAAACCGGTTTTTTATTGGTCAACAAAGATACAGTTACAGCCGGACTTGCTGAATTTGGAATAAACAAACCCGCACCGAGACTAGAAAAAATCATTAGAGACGAAGAGGCGGAGGAGGCAGGTCGCAGATATATTGAAGCCATGCACGATTATATCTACGATCTGGCTATCCGCGAGAACCTGGTTATCTTAGGCCGCGGCGGTTCAATCCTTTTTCGCGATTACCCCCCCGCCTTGCACGTAAAAATAATTGCCCAGTTTACTCACAGGGTTAAGCGGGTCATGAAGCTTTATGATATTAATTCTGAAACCGCAGTGAAACTGATCAAGGAGCAGGATAACGACAAACGCCTCTACTATCGCCAGATTTTCGATATAAACTGGGCTAACCTGCGATCCTTCAACCTGGTGGTTAACACAGAGAAGATGGATCTTGAAGATGCTGCCGATATTATAGTTGCATCCTACCGCATGCACGCTGAACCTCGCGAGGTTAGAGACGGGCCAAGCGGCATCGAATTTGAAGAACGCATCTTCAACGCCCCCGAAGAAGAGGTTGAAAAGTTTATGCATTCCAGTGAAGAAGAATTTGCCGGCATGCTTGATTTCTACCGGATTCGCTGGGAATATGAGCCAAAAACCTTTTTGCTCGAGTGGGATAGCGAGGGAAATATTATCGAAGCATTTTCGCCCGATTTCTATCTGCCCGATCAGGATTTATATATTGAACTAACCACGCAAAAACCAAAACAGGCCTGGAAGAAAAACCGCAAGATCAGGCGCATGAAAGAGCTCTACCCAGATGTAAGCGTCAGGCTGATCGACAAAAAAGGTTTTGAAAGCCTGCTAAAGAAGCACAAGCCCGATGAAGAAAGGTCATCATAAAAAGTTAACTGCAAAGGAGAATGATTTTGAGTGAAAAAACATTGCCCTCATCCGATCAGTTAAAAATAATTCTCACCCAGGAAGATATAGAAGCCAAGATAGCTGAAATGGGTAAAGCCATATCAAATAACTATGCCGGCAAAGAGTTAGTTTTAGTTGGTGTTTTGCGCGGCAGTGCTTACTTTCTGGTCGACCTGACCCGCAAAATACACGTACCCTTTTCACTGGATTTTATCAGCATCTCTCACTACAGCGAACAATCAGAGACAGCAGGCGTAGTGCGGATCACCAAAGATCTCGATTTGAGTATTTCCGGGAAGCACGTGCTGATTATTGAAGATATTGTTGATACTGGTTTAAGCCTGGGCTACCTTATGCGCAACCTGAAGACCAGGAACCCGGCCGATCTTAAAGTTTGCACCCTGGTCAATGTCGAGGCACGCCGCATTGTTGAAGTGCCCGTTGAATATAAAGGGTTCGATCTGCCCAACATCTTCGTTGTCGGTTATGGCCTCGACTACAAAGAGAAATATCGCAACCTGCAGTTTATTGCTGAGTTCAACCGTCCATAAGAAGTTATAAGTAAAGTTCTCATTCATAAATTTAAACTGCAGAAAAAAGAATACTTGCTGGCCTACCAGTTCATTGCAGAGCAATCAATCGAATTAATCATGATTGGCCCCCACGAAAACTACTACCGCGATTTAAAAAACTACATTAAGGATAAAAGCAAATAAAAAGGAATATTTAAGTACATAATAAAGCCAGGCTCCAACAGACCTGCGGTTTTCCCCTCAGAATCCTCTTTCCCGGTTATCTCCAGTCGCTATCTTTCGCCCCTACAGACGATTTCCTTCGACCTCCGACCGTTTCGTCAGATTCTGTGCTGCGGTTTTCCGGTGCTTCCCGGTTCGGTTCTGGTTTAACCCTTCCCCTGACCTTTCTGCTACCGCCCCTTGCAGCCGCCCGATTCTTTTGGATAGTGCCGGTTTCCAATCCAAGCTTGCGCTTTTTTCTTCTTCCGGTTTTTCCCGTTGATTCGGACTTGGTTCACCTTTCAGTCTCTCGGAACCTGGTAAAAGTATAATAGCATGGGTCCCCGGGCTTGTCAATAGTTTTTTCAATATTTTCTATAAAAAATTTATTGGATCTTTTTACCTTCACTGAAGCGCAGTTTCACTATATTTTATTGAAGGTATCAAGAAAGATTTGGCCAATATATATAAAATGAAATGCTGTGCCAAAGTAAAAACGTTTAAGGCGATTATACAAAATTAGATAGGGGTAGCTGACATTGTCTGATATGGTAGGGGCGGAAAAAAATATGGGCACGGTGACAGCCGTGCGGGGCAGTGTTGTTGATGCTTATTTTCCGGATAAAATACCATCACTGCATGCAAAGCTGGAAGCCGGGCCAAAAGAAGACCTGGTGATTGAAGTTGTATCTCACCACGGAAAGGGCGTTGCACGCGGTATTGCCCTTTCGCCGACCAGGGGCTTAAGGCGCGGCGACCCGGTTTTAGATACCGGAGATATGATTCGCGTGCCCGTCGGCAAGCAGATTCTGGGCCGCATGTTTAATGTTTTTGGCGATACAATTGATGAAAAAGAGCCGCTGGTTGATGTGGAAAGAAGAGGCATTCACCAGCCTTCAGCCTCGATTTCGCGCCGGGTAACCAAGTCGGAAATATTTCAAACCGGAATCAAGGCGATAGATCTGCTAACCCCGCTTGAGCGCGGAGGAAAGGCCGGTCTATTCGGCGGAGCCGGTGTTGGTAAAACTGTGCTTATTACCGAGCTAATCAACAATACCGTGGGCAATTATGAAGGGGTAAGCATCTTCTGCGGTATCGGCGAGCGCTCGCGCGAGGCGGAAGAGCTTTACCGTGACATTCAGGATGCAGGGGTTCTTGACAACACTGTGATGATCTTTGGTCAGATGAATGAACCCCCTGGTGCCCGCTACCTGGTCGGTCATTCAGCGCTCACCATGGCCGAATATTTTCGGGATGAGGCACGTCAGGATGTTCTGCTGCTAATCGACAACATTTTCCGTTTTGTCCAGGCCGGTTCTGAGGTTTCCGGTTTGCTTGGCAAAATGCCATCGAGAGTTGGTTACCAGCCTACCCTTTCAACCGAAATTGCCGAACTACAGGAAAGAATTTCGAACACGGCAACCGGAGCCATCACCTCGATCCAGGCTGTTTATGTGCCTGCTGACGATTTTACCGATCCATCGGCTACCCATACATTTGCCCACCTTTCTGCATCAATTATTCTCTCCCGCAAGCGGGCCAGCGAGGGCCTCTACCCGGCCGTAGATCCACTGCGTTCCTGGTCGAAAATGCTTACCCCGCTTGTTGTCGGCGAAAGGCATTACCTGGTGGCACAGGAAGTAAGGCGCACCCTGGCTGAATACGAAGAGCTGAAAGATATTATTGCCATGCTCGGTTTAGAGGAGCTATCACAGGACGACCGCAGAGTGGTCAACCGTGCCCGCCGGCTTGAGCGATTTCTGACCCAGCCTTTCGTCACCACCGAGCAGTTTACCGGCATGACCGGCAAAGTGGTCGATTTAGAAGATGCCTTAAGTGGCTGTGAGCGAATTTTAAGCGACGAGTTCTACGACCGCTCTGAATCTGACCTTTACATGCTTGGAAAAATTGGTGAAATAAAGTCGAAATCAGACAAAGATAAAGAACCTGAACCTGAGGAAGAGGTTGCTGAAGAAAAATAGGTGGGGGTGTTTTTCCTGAACCTGAAAATTCTTTTACCCGCCGGGGTGCAGATCGAAACCGAGGTGGAAAAAGTGTCAGCTGAGGCTCAAAACGGCCATTTTACACTTTTGCCCCGCCACATCGATTTTGTGGCAGCCTTGGTTCCCGGTATTTTCTATTACTTAACCCCGGAGGGCGAAGAACATTTTATGGCCCTCGACGAAGGGATCCTGGTTAAGCAGGGTGATCAAGTTTACGTGTCGGCCGCCCGTGCCGTGCCCGGGGACGATCTCGAACACCTGGAGGAAGCAGTAGAAAGCGAACTTAAAGTGCTTGGTGAAAGTGAAAAGAAAGCGCGTGCCGTTATGGCTCGTCTTGAAGCCGATACCCTGCGCCGTTTTAGCCGCCTGGGAGGAGAACGCTGATGACAGCTTCTGATAAAGACAAAGAAAAGAAAACCTTGCCCACTGCAGTAGGCAGAAAGGCAACTCGCCGTTTAAAAGCCCGCCGCGAAGGCGACCAGGGAGTTTGGTTCGGTCTGGGCCTTTTCGGCATGGTCGGCTGGACAATCGCCATCACCACCTTAATCGGCGTGGCCATCGGCATCTGGATGGATCGCACCTGGCCCAGCACCTACTCCTGGACCCTGACCATGCTCTTCATCGGCCTGATCATTGGCTGTATGAACGCCTGGTATTGGGTCAATAAAGAGAGCCGCTTTGATGAGGATGACGACAGCCAAGGCAAAGGAGCTTCACCCAAATGACCCTGCTCTACTACATACTTTCTTTTCTTGCCGGCGCGCTGCTTGCCGCGGTTTTTACCGGCGGGCTGTGGGTTACTGTTCAGAAAATGACCGTTAGCAGTCGCCCTTACCTTCTGGCAGTCGGCAGCTTCTTTCTGCGTTCTGCAGCAGTTATGATCGGCCTCTACCTGCTGTTGCAAGCCGGATGGCAGTTCATGTTTACCGCCCTGGCCGGGTTTATTATAGCTCGCACAATAATAGCCGGCAGATTATCTCTGTATAATAAGCATCAGCAAAGGATGAAGGAGGGTAAGACAAATCATGACCATTAACCCGGATGAAATTATCCTGTTGCAAACAGGCTGGTTTAAAATTAATGCCACTATCTTTTTCACCTGGCTGATTATTCTGCTCACTACAATTGGCTCGTGGTTGGTTACCCGTAAACTGACCAGTGAAGGGCCGCTAACGCGCTGGCAGAACCTGCTCGAAGTTTTAGTCAATGGCATCAAAGGGCAAATCCGCGAAGTAAGCCGCCAGGAACCGGGGCCCTACCTGCCCTTTGTGGGCACTCTTTTCCTCTTTATAGCCATATCAAATATTCTCGCCATCGTGCCGGGATACATTCCGCCCACCAGTTCACTATCCACAACTGCTGCCCTGGCGATCTCAGTGTTTGTTGCAGTGCCTATCTTTGGTATAGCCGGCCAGGGGATTATGAATTACCTGAAGCAGTATTTGCAGCCAACCTTTTTCATGCTCCCTTTTAATATAATCGGTGAACTAAGCCGCACCTTGGCACTTGCTGTGCGACTTTACGGCAACATGATGAGCGGCACCGTTATTGTGGCCATTTTACTCACCATAACGCCACTGGTTTTTCCGGTAGTAATGCAGGCCCTTGGCCTGCTGACCGGTTTGATCCAGGCCTACATATTTGCCATTCTGGCCATGGTCTACATAGCCTCGGCCAGCCAGGCCCATCAGGATTTAGAAAGTAAAGGCAAGCAATCATAAGCATATATAAGGAGAGATTACATTATGGAAGCCTTAAGTTTAATCGGTATAATTTCGATAGCCACCGCCGGTCTGACAATTGCTTTCGGTTCAATCGGACCCGCTCTCGGCCAGGGCCGCGCCGTATCCCAGGCTTTAAGCTCAATTGCCCAGCAACCCGACGAAGCTAATACCATTACCAGAACCCTCTTTGTCGGTTTGGCTATGATTGAATCAACGGCAATTTACTGTTTCGTGGTAACCATGATTCTAATATTCGCCAACCCCTTCTGGAACTATTTTCTCCAGCAGTAAAGGTTGGCCGAGTAAGCCTTAAATACGGGAGAGCTAACAATGATAATTGACTGGTATACGATTCTATTTCAAATTATAAACTTTTTAATTCTGGTCTTTTTGCTGCGCTACTTTCTCTACGGGCCGATCGTCAAGGCGATGGATGAACGGGAGCGCAGAATAGTTGAGCGCGAAGAAGAAGCCGAAGCCAGGCGCAATGAGGCTGAGAAGGAAGCAAAAGATTTTCGGCATAAAAGCCAAAAGCTCGATGAAAGCAAGGAAGAGCTGATGGAAGAGGCCCGTTCATCTGCTGAAGAAGAAAAAGCCGTGCTATTAAACAAGGCCCGCAGCGAAGTCTCAGAAACCAGGCGTCGCTGGGAAGAGGCATTTGAGCGTGAAAAAGAAAGCTTTACAGGTGAGCTGCGTCGCCGCATTGGCAAGCAGGCCTGCGCTGTAGCCCGTCGCTGCCTGGAAGATTTAGCCGACGCCAAACTTGAAGAGCTTACCTGGAACCTCTTTGCCGGCAAGCTCGAAGAACTGCCCGAAGATGACCGGCAGGATCTCTTGAAGGGCATACAGGATAATGATTACAAACTAAACCTGCTGAGCGCTTTTGAAACGCCAAAAGAAAGGCTGCAGGAGTTGGAAAAAACACTGGTTAAAGTTTTACCCGATTCAGAAAAGAAGCTAAACCTGTCAGCTAAAAAAGATTCCGCCTTGATCTGCGGTTTAGAACTTGAAGCTGGCGGTTACCGTATCTCCTGGAGTGTTGACAGCTATCTTGGTGATATTGAAGCCGAGATCTTAAAAGAACTCGATCAGTCAGGCCCGGTTAAAAACGAAGCTGTAAGTGATGAAGATGAGGTTGAAAATAATGAGGAGGTGCCTTCAGGCGATGAGTGATCAAACAGCTGGAAGCACCCTTCTGTCTGCTCTTAAAAGCGCTGTTGAAAGCGCCGATCAGGCTGTTGAAAAAGTTCTCGAAGAAAGCTCAGCCGTACCGAAAGTAGAAGAAAGCGGCACAGTGATCTCAATTGGCAATGGCATTGCCCGTGTTTCGGGGTTGTCAGGCGTTCAGTCTGAAGAACTTGTCGAGTTTCCCGGCGGGGTTACCGGTATTGCCTTTAACCTTGACCCTGCCGAGGTTGGGGTGATTATGCTCGGCGGAGGAGAAAATATTGTCTCCGGCAGCCGGGTTCGCCTTACCGGACGCGTTGTTGACGTTCCCGTCGGCGATGCCCTGCTCGGCAGGGTCATTGACCCCGCCGCCAACCCGCTCGACAACCGTGGCCCGGTCAATTTCAGCGAACGCCGCCCTGTTGAGCGCGATGCCCCGCCGGTTATGGCCAGGGCTCCGGTTACAGAACCTCTGCAGACTGGTCTCAAGGCGGTCGATGCACTCATCCCGGTCGGCAGGGGCCAGCGCGAACTGATCTTAGGCGATCGACAGATCGGTAAAACCGCCATTGCCTTAGACACGATCATCAACCAGGCTGATAAAGATGTTATTTGCGTTTACTGCTCAATCGGCCAGCAGGGCGCTGATGTAGCCAAGTTTATAGCCCGCCTGCGAGATTACGGGGCTATGGAATACACCACGGTTGTCGTCGCAGCAGGCGATGGCGCTCCCGGCCTGCGCTTTATTGCGCCCTTTGCCGCCACCACAATTGCCGAATATTTCATGGAGCAGGGCAAAGATGTGCTCATCGTCTATGACGATCTAACCCTGCATGCCCGCTCTTATCGCGAACTTTCGCTGCTGCTCGAGCGCCCGCCCGGCCGCGAAGCTTACCCGGGCGATATCTTTTACCTGCATTCGCGCCTGCTCGAACGCTCAACCCACCTGCGCGAAGAATACGGCGGCGGTTCGCTAACCGCAATGCCCATTATCGAGACCCAGGCTCAGAACATTTCTGCCTATATCCCCACCAACCTGATCTCGATCACCGACGGGCAGATCTACCTTTCGCCCGATCTCTTTCAGCGTAACCACCTGCCTGCTATCGATGTGGGTAAATCTGTATCGCGCGTGGGTGGTAAAACCCAGTTGCCGGCCTACCGTACAGTAACCGGAGACTTACGCTTGTCATATGCCCAGTTTGAAGAGCTTGAAATGTTCGCCCGCTTTGGCACCCGCCTGGATGAAAAAACCCGTGAAACAATTGAGCGTGGCCGCCGGGTGCGAAAAGTGCTTACCCAGCCCGAACTGAAACCGCTCACCATTCCCGAACAGATCGCCGTCCTGCTCTCTGTAACTGAAGGCCTTTTTGATAACATTGAAGTAGAAGACATTCCAAAAGCAGAAGCAAAAGTGCGCCGCGCAGTGACGGAAAAGCTGCAGGAAATATCTAAAAAGATCAATGACGGAGAACTATTAAGCGATGAAGACCAGGTAGCGATAACCGAAACTGCCGCGAAAGCTTTAGAAGAAAATGAAGATGAAATAGCCGAAGAATAAGGCTATAACGATCCTTACATGTAACAAAATCTGATTCAGTCAAATAAAATTTACGGGGTGCAGGCTTGAGTTCCAACCTAGAGCAATTACAAAAACAAATCTCCAGCGGAGAAGACCTCTCCTCAATTGTGAGAACCATGAAAGCCCTGGCTGCCACCAGTGTTCGTCAGTATGAAAAAGCGGCCGAATCACTTGACGACTACTATCACACCGTCGAGCTTGGCCTCTCCGTGGCGCTGGCCGACCGTGATGAGGTTGCATCTGCAGCCACGTCAAAAAGCGCCAGTTCACCACTGCTTCTTATCTTTGGCTCCGATCATGGCCTGGCCGGACGCTTTAACGAGCAGATCGTCTCTTTCGCCCTGGAAGACTACTGGCGCGAAATTGAGCAACAGGCAGAACCGGTCAAACCCGGCACACCTGAAACACCTCCTGCGCCAAATGACAGCTCCGGGTCACTTTTTAGTAAGCTGCCCGGGGGGTCAACAATTGCTGCCATTGGCGAGCAGGTAGTTACCCGCATCACTGCTGCTGGCATTACACCGGTCCAAACTTTTACCATGCCCACTTCGATCAGCGCCATTACCCCGTTTATTCAGCTGCTCTTAGAAAGCATTGAAGACTGGCGCCGCACAGAAGGGTTGGAAAGGGTACTGCTTTTTTATAACAGGCCCGAAGTCGGCTCTTTCAGCTCTAAAGCTGAAATCCTTTTACCTGTAGATCTTAACCAGCTGCGTGAAACAAGGCTTAAATGGCAGTCACGCTCAC
>Ga0351963_1057_pt1 | contig 17931 bp, 13 predicted proteins | sample TotcelT113001N14_FD_205804 | JGI IMG/M metagenome (GOLD analysis project Ga0351963, IMG submission 205804) | Enriched cells from coal bed in the Powder River Basin, Montana, United States - Total cells T11 rep3 HSBNCT.T11.300.1.N14 ... | reverse complement strand
TCGCCGTAAGAATTGCCGAGACATGGGAGTTTCACGCGCCCAAGTTCGGCTGGCTTTGCTACATCGAAGACGAGGCCAAGTTGTCGGTCTACAAGACTACCGGCTGGAGCGCTGGCATCGCCATCTGATTTCCCTTCCTTCGTCCCCACCAGAAACCTGCCCTCGAGGCAGGTTTCGCATTTTTGGAGAACCCAATGATCGAACCGGACAACAAACCTGCCGTCGTGGAGAACATGCTCCTCCTGCGCCGCGAAGATTTTGATGAACTACTGGATCGCGCAGCACAGCGTGGCGCCGAACGTGTGCTGACCCATCTTGGCCTTGAAAACGGTCACGCTGCCCGCGACATCCGTGAACTGCGCGATCTGCTGGATGCGTGGCGCGATGCACGACACACCGCGTGGCTGACCACCGTCAAGGTTATCACCACTGGCATTCTGGCCGCCCTGCTGGTAGGCGCTGCCATCAAACTGAAACTGCTTGGAGGTGGTCAATGATCGAGACCTTACTTGGCGGCCTGCTTGGCGGTGCCTTCCGTCTTGCTCCTGAAATCCTCAAGTGGCTCGACCGCAAAGGAGAGCGCGGCCATGAACTGTCGATGCAGGATAAAGCGCTGGAGTTCGAGAAACTACGCGGCGCACAACGGATGGCAGAAATTGGCGCTGCATCCGAGGCTGCGTGGAATGCCGGTGCGATCGAAACCTTGCGTGAAGCTGTGCGCACTCAGGGCGAAAAATCTGGCGTGCGGTGGGCTGACGCGTTGTCAGTCAGCGTGCGTCCCGTCATTACCTACTGGTTCATGGCGTTGTACTGTGCCGCCAAGACAGCCGCTTTCGTTGGCGCGATGAGTGGCGGCGTGGAGTGGATTCCTGCCATCCGTGTGTCCTGGTCCGAAGCCGATCAGGCGCTGTGGGCCGGTGTGCTGAACTTCTGGTTCCTCGGGCGCGTGTTTGATCGGGTGCGGCCGTGACCGAGGTGCCGAAAGCGGCCATCGAGCTGGCCAAGTGTTTCGAGGGGTTCCATCGTGTGCCAAAACATGATTCCGGACGCGCACATCCCTATGTCTGCCCGGCTGGGTACTGGACTATTGGGTATGGTTATCTTTGTAAGCCAGACCACCCACCGATCACGCTGGAAGAAGCCGAGATATACCTGGCACGCGATCTCCAGTCGGCTCTCGCAGCCACCTTGCGCTACTGCCCGGTGCTTGCCGCCGAACCCGAGGGGCGGCTTGCAGCCATCGTGGATTTCACGTTCAACCTTGGTGCGGGACGCCTGCAGACATCGACGCTGAGGCGGCGGGTGAATCAGCGTGATTGGGTAGCCGCTGCGCAAGAGTTGCGACGGTGGGTTTATGGCGGTGGGAGGGTGCTTTCAGGGTTGGCGGCACGCCGCCAACTCGAAATAGTTCTGCTGACAGATAAGCTGTTATGAATAGTCTCGGAAAAAATGCCTAATCGCAGCAGAAAATGGCTGAGTGTCAATCGTCAATCTTTCGCAGCTAAGGTAATCCGCAACCTTTTCCGGCGCATTTTTTTGCAGCCATGAAATCGTACTGAAGTATGGGCGCACGGCATCCTCCCTCGCCTTCCTCAAGTAGGCAGAATCGGCTAGATTAAATACACGTAATGACTCACAAGCTCGTTTTCTCAGATCATCGCCTAGATCATCCTTTGGTCGAACAGTGCCGTCGGTCACGAATAGCAAAAAATCATCCACACTCTCAGCTGACGGGTCAATCAAGTGTGACGGATCAAATTTTGATCGAGGTCCCGTCTCTCGATTGCAACCATCCTTGTGCTTGCCACAACTGTTCTCATCATTGCATGACCAAAACATATTACTCCAAGTTAAGGTCATATCTTGGTGGATAGCTTGATTTCTGAAATGCTCAATATGACCATCCTTGGTGTTCTCACCAGTTCTGCGCTCACAATATGCGCAACGATGCCCCTGCATAGCCAAAAGAGCATTCCTGATCTGTTCTCTATCTGCCCCACGAAAATCACTGTATGTCCAGCCTTCAGGAACGTTTTCTAAGCACACGGGAACAGGAACGGCCGTCCTGTCAATTTTACGCATCGCTTGAATCCATCATTTTATTCAATCCCTGAGTATGTCGAAACGCCTGGAATCTTCTTAGCGTTTCGAACTCGTCAAGCACTGGATTATTCTGACCGAAGTGGTTAACAATTTTTTCCCAAAGCGCGCCCCCATCATTTGTTTCATGTTTTGCAGTCTGAAGGAGCGCCCTATATTCACTTAGCCATTGGGATTCTCGAACATGTGGAATGGGGTCGACATCCATAAGACGAGCCAGAATATCTGCACTTTCAATACCTCTTGTCTGGTATTCCGGCTTTCTAACAACGCCTTTTGAGCCTTCCAGATGAACTAGTCGAATTGACTGATAGTCCACCGTTGATAAGACTTGAGGACTGTGGGTTGTAACGATAAACTGAACGCGCGGAAAGGCACTAGTCAATAGTTCAACCACAACTTGCTGCCAACGCGGATGAAGATGCATATCAATCTCGTCGATCAGCACAACCCCAGGCGTTCCGTTGGAAGCATCCATCCCAAGTTCTGGGTTTAGTCGTACGCATCGATAGGACAAATCAGCAACAAGACTGATCATGTTCTTTACCCCATCGCTTAGGTACTGCAGTGGAAGCATCCCTTTAGTCGAATGCTCCACGGCAATACACTCGTCTTCGAAAATCTGATCGTCATCGTTTGACTTATGCCCTTGCCAAGTAATGGAGCGCCAACCAGTCGGTTCAAGTGCCGTGCTGATGGCGTCATGAATAGCAGCCAACTGTTTCTCGAGGCGATCTTCTTTGTCACGAAACTTCGATGTGGAAGCACCCAAATCAGTGAAGGCGGACCGGTACCAGTCAATGAAAGAGCCGAACGATGAAGTTGGCGAAGACCAATCTTGATAACCAACAAGTCTACCTGTGAAGTCAGAAGCCCCTTTTGGGCGACTACGATCCCCTTGTGATGTCCACAGGCGGTCTGTTCGGTAGTACGCTACGACCGGTAGCACCGAAGAGCTTCCGCTTTTAGATGACTCAATAAACTGGCTGGATGCTGCGACCACAGACTTCAGTTCGCGTGAGGACGGTCGAGACCGTTTTGACGACCCCGCCAGCTCACGCGCCCAACTTATGGACTCTCGGTTAGCGACACTCCCCTTAGCTTGAACCCTTGCAGGAACAGCAGGTTTCATCTTGCCAGTTTCATTCTTGGAAAGATGAATCGCGCCTATCGGAAACCGAATTGATTGGCCTCCAACAATAGTCGCAATGATCGGATCGAGTGCGATTGCTATTGCATCCAGGATTGCGCTCTTCCCCTTTGCATTTTCAGCAACAAGGACAGTTAATGATGGGTGAAAATCCACTGCACACTGCGTGAAGCAGCGATAGTTACTGAGCTCTAGCTGATCTATGCGAAGAAGATTCTGGCCGATGTCTTCCGAACATTCTTTAGCATCCATGTATTTTATTCCTCAAACTCAGCATTCTTGAAGCGCAGCACTTTGCAGTTCTCCTTCACCGCGCGCTGTAGACCATCATCAAACCCCGTCGGAGAATCGGCTTGAATTTCGATTGCGATTTTGACCTTCACGCCTGGGCGAATAGTGAATTGCTGAACCACCTCGTCGACTAAATCTGCGAATTGTTTTTTCGCTTGGATAGGGTCCAACTCAATGCTGCCGTAAAACTGCTTCTTGATCGGTTGTGTTGTTGTGCCACCAGCTCCAGAGTAAACGGGGTTCGTTGAGTCTTCAACCCTTTGAGGGATTTCACCATTACCTGTCGTGAGCGGCGTTGTTTCAGTAAGTTTTGCCAGTGCTGCTTCTTCAGCCGCACGTTGTGCCTCGGCATATCCGGCTGCAGTGACTGGATCAATCAGCAGTAGAGATGAGTCCAAAAACAGCGAGGTGCGTTTACCGAAGGTGAAACCCACATAACGACCGTCCTCCTTGCCCTGCGCAAACCCGAAGAAGTCCCTGCTCTCTGCGCCAACGCCCAATGTTTGCTGAAAGACCGTGTCGTCTTTCAGGCGTGGCAGATAAAGCTGCTGGCAACTTTGCTGCCACACATTGAGTGCGCTGGTATCTTTACTATCGTCCTTCCAGAACCAGTCTTTAAGCGCCCTGGTCAAGTGGATAGGAGCCCACTCAGTGATCAGGAGTTCGTTTTCTTTCAGCACGCGTTCAATTTCCTGCGACAGATTCTGCGCGCCCGGATTAACTTGGAAGTGCTCCCACTTAATCTCCGAGAGCCCCTTACCGGGAATGGCCTCCTGCATTGGCGCAACCATCCACTTGTACGTTTCGCGGATCATTCGGCGCAAGGCATCGTTCGCATCCTCATGGCTCTTGCTCGCCTGCCGGGATTGAAACTGGTCGAGATTGAGCTTCATTTCCTTGATGTCGTTCACGATGGATTGCCACGCCAAGGTTGACCGCACCTGATCTTTCAGACGGCTCACGCTGTCGTAATCGGCCGCAAGGAAGATCAGACGGTTTTGTTTGAAACGTGGCTGTTCACCACGCGCCTTTAAAATCTCAGTCGCACGCTCAATGGCAAGGCTCTGACCACTACGGCTAAAGGCTGTGTCTGGCGGCAGCACAACAAGGCGCAACTGCCAGTCATCGGGAACATCGCCGCTGGCTGTGAAAACGTGGATACCTCCGAATACGCCGGTAGCAAAACTCCTCTGCACGCGATCTCGGATAGCCGGGAATACGTCCTCCTTGTCTTGAAAGCGGCGTTTGCGCTCTTCCATTTCCCGACGCAGGTTCGGGCGGGTATCAAACCAGAAGCGGTTGTTTCCACTATTCAGGTAGTGGAGTCGATCGCTCAAGCGACGTAGCGCGTCCTTGTAGATTCCGATCTGCTGGCCTGGTTGTGCCACGCCCAAAACAATGCGCTCCAACTCAAGGCCGCGCACCATCTGGTTTGCTGTGGTGGGTGCACTACCAAGGAAGATCGCCCGCGCCGAACGACGGCACGCTTGCACACTACCAAGGCGCGTATCTTTATTTTCAATCTCGGTGGTTTCTGCTCGCTCACCATCGATATCGCGTTCGACAACCGGGTCCCAGCCCTGAGGCAGGTAGTAAATCACCTCATTTCGGGTGTTTGCATCGTCAAGCGGAAAGCTACCCGTCATGATCAATGGATCTTTGTCGTTCTTGTTCCAGAGCCGGTGGATGACTTTGGCCATCAACTTCAGCACACCTCGGGTGCGCTGAAAATTGTCGAGCGACGACCAGTCCTCGTACAGACGGTCAAAAACCTCTGGGTGAATCGGATAGGCGTGCATCAAACGGTCGAAATATCGACTCTCTTGGGTCTCGCGTGGAAAATCGTCGCTGTTAGCCGTGTAGTAATCCGCAAAGGCGCGACACACCGTCTCGGCAGCCAGTTTGTCATTGATGCTGCTGAACAGACGACGACGGACGATCTCGAATGCCTCTTCGGTGCCCACCGGTTTCCACAACGCTTGAATGCGTCCGAAGTAGTGCGACAGGGCCGCGAGTGCTTTCGCGCCGCGTTGACTACCCGCTTCCTTATCCGACTCCGGTAGCGAAGCCAACAATACAGCTGTCGGCACGGCTTTCAGTGCTTCGGTCAGTGCTTGCACAAAGCTCAGGTTGGAATCATAGCTGCCGCCAGTCAGTGTCTTGCCCTCTTCAAACTGACGCACATAGGCTACCAACTCATCAATCAGGATCACGCATGGGGCATAGCGACTAAGCAGTGTTTCCAGCACGCCCTTACCGGGGGAAGTGCCCGAAGAATCCGCGTCAGCCACCAGGGCGTAGCCCTCAGCCTTGCCCAACTGCCACGCCAGATCACCCCAAAGGGTACGAATAGCTTGCCCGTCTCGCACAACGGGCTGGTTGGGTGATAACTTGATTCCGTCCAACACCGCGATCCGAGCGCGCGGAAGTTCAGTCACTCCAGCAGCATCCAGAATAGCTGGAACTCCTGGCAGATCGCTTGCCGACGCATTCCCTTTAGCGAGGTGGTAGACCGCCAACATCGTGTGGGTCTTGCCGCCGCCGAATGCGGTTTGCAATTGAATGACTGGGTCGCCACCCTTGCCGGACAACCGCTTTACCACGGAATCAAGCAGCAAGCGCATACCTTCGGTAATGAAGGTGCGCTGAAAGAACAACGCCGGGTCTTGATATTCCAACGATGCCGTGCCTTCGTGAACGCGAGACAAATCGGCTGCGAACTCTGCTTGCTGGAAGGTGCCTTTGAGTACGTCCTCATGTGGGACAGCAATTTCGCGCCAAGGTTTCAGATTCATATCGTACCTCCAGGTGTGACGAGAAGCATGGGCCTGAACTTATTCAGAATCAGTTCTTTTCTGGCATTAATGAAGTCATCGAAGCGATCAAGCTGCCACAGTGCAGTGTCGCTTGGGATCAGGTGCATGGCCAAATATTCTTTGTGTTCATCGTCCGACTTGAACCGCGCACGGTCAAACCACGATGAAGGTGGCGTATCAGTTTTTCCGGCAAAACCGTTTTCATCGGCCTTCAACAGCATGCAGTTTGCGATCTGATCACGCTGCTCAGCACGGTATCGGAGAATGTTCAACCTGCCGGTTTCTGGATTGGGGTCCTTGACAGTTTTTAGCAAACTTTGAGGAAAGATATGATCTACTTGTGGACCGTTACCATTAAAAGCAGGTGTGTAATCGAAATCGCGGTACCACAAATTGAAAAACAGATGAATCGTTCGCGAACCGTAAGCCTGATTCAAAATAACATCTGACGAAATTTCCAAATTACGATTGTCAGCACGGATGACTCCATATATTTCTGACAGATTGAAATCATTTGTTTCCTGAATGCTTTTTACGACGCTATCAATAAGATAATCTGGATTTCCGCTGAATGCGCCAGTGATCAGCACCCTCAGGATGTACTCCGCTAAGCCGCTATGCTCAGAGAATTTTTTTGGATAGTGATAGCGAAAATAAATAAGTGGGATGAGTGCCAAGTACGATGGCATTGCTTTGTCCGAGCGGATGTACGTTCTGCTAACCAGCAAATCCCGAACAGATTTAATCGCCGCCGACAGATCAGCCCATCCATTGATGATTTCGTCCTTGGTTTTACCATCTCGGAATTTCTTAACCTCATAACGTGCGCCCTTGCCGAGCATGGTCAAACATGATTTCAAAACAAAGTCGCGGTCAAATTCGAATCCACCCTTGTTCAAATCCTCAAGCAGAATTTCCATTTCGCCATCGGCATCGTCCCAGCTTGTCGCCAGCAGCGAAAACAAAAGGTCAGATTTACCAAGCTTGGTTCCGCCCGAATTTGCACGGATAAAAACCTCGACGATATCGTCAATCTGATAGGTATCCGGATTGTCTATTCCATCCAGCTCCTGGTAGGTGATATTGTCGTCGTTTACAAACTCCTGCCTGGCGCGTGCCACATTGATGTGAATTTTGTTCGTGTCTTCTGTCCCAAGCGATTCTGGCGAAAGCTTGATCAGATCCTGAGCGATCTGTAAATCCAGTTTACTGGTCTGAAAAACGATATCCTTAAACCTGATCCATGGCCATACCGCGTCTTTCTTATCTTTGAACTCAAAACGGTAGCGGATGTCTTCTGGCGAAGCCCCATCGCCGCTCAAGATATCGAAATACAACTCCTTCCCGACATAACTTCCTCTTAAGCCGATGAAAAGGCTCTGCAACCTTTGCTGGCCATCCAACACCATCAATTTTGGGCGCTCGTGTTCTGGCACAAACATCAAAGACAGCTTGAAGCCATACTGAAAGTTGTCCACGAACCTTCTATGCTTTATGGGAAGCCTGGTCTTCCATACCAACAAAGTGCTAATTGGATATTCACGCATGATGGAGTCGAACAGTTTGACAATCTGATCCTCATTCCACACAAAGGGGCGTTGAATGTTGGGCAACCAGAATCCCCCGCCTTCCGCTTCTTGGTCGTTTAGATAACTTACGATTCTGCGAATGGACAATTTTTTGTTTTGCATTATTTCTCCATCTTAAATATCAAGTTTTACTTGCGAACCAAGAATGCCAGCATCCACAGACGCTTGCTCAATGCTCGACCACGCAGTGACCAACTCGTTGTAGGCGCGCGCCTCTTCTGCCCAACCCTTTCGTTCGCAGAGGGTGTAAAGGCGATAGGCCAGCGCACGTATAGGTTCGGCGCGGGCTGGCATACGTGCGAGAAGCGCACCGGCGGCCGATTCGCCGTCTTGGTTGATTGCACGAATTAGGTGATGTAGCGCTTCCCATATCGGCGTGCGTGAGTCCGTCTCTGGCGACCAATCCTTGGGCAATTCAGCCCAGCGCAACAAGCGTAACTTGCCTGCACCACTTTCAATCACCCCGGCATCTTGCAAGCCGCCGACGCTGGTACCTTTGGCGCGGGCTAGCACATCTGCTTCGCCATATTTTCCTTCGGCCCAACCCTGACTCTCAAACCAATGCAGGCAAAACTGCGTATCGTGATCAAAATCGTCTTCGGCGAAGAAACGGTTGATGAGTTGCAGCGCCGTTCGCACACTCATCGGTTTGCCATCTGCTTCGAGCACCGCCGAGTATTGACTGAAGATAGCCATTCCCGGGCCGATGATGGCTTGCGACAAATCGACCGGTTTGACCGGCGAATTGACGCCACCTCGTGTCATCTCATCAAGCGCCTCTGGCAACGCGGCATTGAGCTCGCGTATAAATTCGCGACGGCTAACGGTAGGTGCGTCTGCGGCACGCTTGCGACAAACCAGCACAATGCTGGAAGCAAGCGCGTTATTCCCTTGGCCTATCATTCGGCCCGCACCTTCCGTTCGCATCGGCCATGTGCCGGTAAGTACGAAGCCTGCTCGCAGGACTGCTTCGAGAAAGGTTTCCCAGCCCGTGCTGTGGGTACCCGCCTCACCCTTGGTCTCTGCTTGCTTGAATGCATAATAAATCGTCACAGGAAAAGCAGGATGTGCCTGCTCAGCTAGGTTGTGCATGGCGTTGGTCATGCCGCCTAGAAAAAAATTCTCCGCTTCGCTCTTGCTGCCCTGCCTGTAAGGGTTCGCAACCAACTCTTCCGACTTGGGTACGGCCAATGTAGCGTAAAGGCCAGGAAATACTGGCCTCAGACTCCTGCGAAGCCAAACATAGAAGAAATCCGAAAGGTCGGCATAGCCGATGTTGTCGTAATAAGGAGGATCTGTAGATACGACTTTATTGATGCTTATGCTCTGAGTTGATGCATCTGCTTGTTGGGCGACGCCTTTCCCCGATCCCGGGAAATCACGAATAGTCATTGCCCCTTTGTCGATGGCGGCCTCAAAACTTCCGCCTACATCTGCAAACGTATTTGCCTCCGCAAAGTCCCAGACCATTGGAATCGCCTGCCGAGCAAAAGTTTCTCGAAATGCTCCGCGGTCGTTCATCCATGATGTTACCGACGAACCTATATTGCTTAACTTACTCACAGCAAACGCCAAGTAGACACCCACTGCTTGCGAGTACGCCTTAGCACCATTGCCACCAGCATCCAAGCCAACGTCGTCATCAGACATGCCAACCGCGAGAGCATCATTTTGACAACGTGCGATAGCCTCTGTCACTAAATCAGAGAAAAGGGTCAACACCACAAGTTGACGGTCAGTAAAAAGGTCTCCGAATTTTGTCAGCCCATAAAGTGGTGTATACATTGAGCGTTTATCGTGAGGAATATCTGTTTCAGGCTTCCATGTTGGAGATGCACTTTTCGCTATGGCGACTTGTTCATCCGTAGGTGATAAATAGATACGACCTCGTGGACCATCAACCACGACTGCCATCATGCAAGCACCCATTCGACCAGCAATTCCTTCGGCCTTTATATACTTTGGCTCAATGGGAGCTTGCGACAAAAGACATTCAAAATTGGCCCCCCGCGATAGCTTAGTTCCATCTTTTGCGCTCGCTGGCAGCGCACCCGTCTTGACTATGAATTTATATGTGTCGTTGATAACAACCGGCTCTACATACGCCTCTTTTCCTCCCTTGCTTGCAAGCACAAAAGTAGAGGCAAGCGGCACCTCTGCGTGAGAGAACACGGGGTTAGGGCTTTTTACTGTGCGCGCCCATAGCCATGCGATAACAGTGAGTTTTTGTCCAACCAGAGGCTTCAGGTCTGGCCGCTCTGCAGCCATTTCCTCAGTAATCTCAATCTGCGGATAGAGGTATCCGATTCGCTTCTCAGCTTCTGCTCGCATCCAAGCACCATAGCGGCGCACATCCTCAGCCAACCCCCTCGAACCGCTCCAGTCTTCGGATAACTTACCCTGCTTGTCACTCTTAATGCGTGGCCCGACTGGTGCGAGTCCAGAAAACTTGGAAGGGATTTCGATCATGGCCTTGTTAATGGTCACGGCCACGGGGTTCAGGTCGCTGGCGTAACTTTCCAATCCCAAGCGCTGAGCTTCCAGCGGCAGTGCGCCTCCACCCGCGAACGGGTCATGGAAAGCGGGCAATTTTTCTGGGTTAAACAATTCAGCAGCCTGGGGATGGTTCTTATTGAGCTCGCAGGTCTCACGCCATGATCGGTGCATTTCGGCGCGCGCGCACTCAAGCACTTCTTCATTGTTGGTGTTTTCCCACTTCACCAGGTCTTCGATAATTTTGAATAGGCGCTCACGCTCCAAAACGGCTTTTTCTTTATTAACGCCATACTTGAAGCCACCACCTTGCTGATAGCCGGGGTCATTGACCATTTGCGAGAAAATCACTGCCCGTGCCGCTGCCAGCGGACGACGCGCCCACCATAGGTGCAAGGTGCTGGGATGGCCGTGACGGATTGACTTTTCGCGCGCAGATGCAACATTGATAGCGTCAAGCGGCAACGCAACTTCGATAAGTTTTTTGGGCGTTTTAATGGGCGTCATCTTCTTGTTTCCTTACACATGTTGTTCTGCGCGGGCGAGCAATTGGTCAAGATCAAGATTGATACTGGTGACAGCCCAATCCGGTTCTTGCGTGAAGGGCTTGGTCACATAGAACGGCCCCTCGTGCTGGTCGCCATCCACTAGGACAATAGCCAGAATGAATTTATCCTGCTGGTTAAGCCCGTAGAGAATTTCGTTGCGGGTAACTGTAACCGTGCTGCTGCCTTTGGCTCTTCCCTTGACTTCGATGTGGCGTGATGGCGGCAACTTGCCGTCTATCGCTTTTGGCAGGCTGGTCACGTCCCATCCGCACTTTTGCGCCGATACGTCGATGACCTCGTGACCAAGAGCTCGCTCGGCGTCCATCACAGCGTTCATGGCTGCCCACTCAATCCGAGCTCTGGCGTCGGCATCTGCTGTCCAGCCCGCGATTGATTCAGGTTCGCCCTTGCGCTGCGCCAGTAGACCAGCCGGAATAACCAAGGCACCACCGGCAACAACGGGCGTCGCCGAAATGACGTGTCGCATGGCCAACAGTTCTTTTTCGCGTGACTCGCGGCGTGCTGTCAGGTCATCAATCGTGCGGCGGACGTTTTCAAGTGTCAGGCGCACGTCCTTGCCTGCGGCAATATCATCCTTCAACTTGATGTAACGATCTGACCAGTAGTTGATTTCCTTGACCAAGCGCTCGTGAACTGCGGCCAAGGTCTTGTCGACATTCTTCTCGCGACGGTTGCGCACCTCGTCGAAGTGTTCGGGCACGAGATGGGTAGAGGCGTGCGCCAGCGCGACCTGCTCGAGATTTTGCGCATCCGTGCCGTTGAGCCATGGTGCGGTAAACACATCCTGAATGAGTGCGAGATCGGCCTTGCCGATGGACTCCATATCCAAGTGAGGGGCCCAACCAGCATTGATGGTGTTGCCCTGCGGATCGATCTCAACAAACTGCATCCGGCGAGAAACAACATGGGTGGGATCTGCGCCTTCACGCACCGAGTGATCGATGATGAACATCACTTTGGGGGTGATGCCCATATCACTTGGGTCGACCAGCACAGCGCCTTGCTTGAGTTTGTTGCGATGCTGCTCCAGCACGAGGTCAGTCACCGATTGCATCAGTGGGTGTCCGGGATGCATAAGACTGGCCATCGGCGCACCGACACGTTCAATCAGTCGGACGTATTGCTTCTCGAAGCAAACTCGTTCGTAGCGACGCAGCACCGTGTCAGCATTGCGGCGATCACGCCCAGTGATTTGCCGGTCGCGTTCGCGGATGTTTGCCGGAACGTGGGTGATCTCGTAGCGACCTTGCTCACGTGGACGCAGCTCTCCGCCAAGCTGCTGGAATGCCTGGTTGAAGAAGGAGCGAATGAAGTAGGGCTGCAGCTTGCGAGCTTCGGCCTTTTCCATTTCCTCCTTAACGGCAAACAACCGCTCGGTGCTCATCACCTCTTCGCACAGGGCGTTGCGCTTGATGATGTTTTCAAGGTGAACTGTATCAAGCGCACCTTCAATCTTGCGCAGCAAGCGCGAGCGGACTTCGGGATCTTCACCAAAGCGAATTGCCTCGATCAGCAGGTCTTTAAGGCTCTTGTCCTCAAACACTTCGCCAAGGATATCAAACACACGGCCACCCAATGCTTCGCGCTCGATTTCCAGCTTCTCGAACAGCCGCTGGAACACGTCACCCTCTCTGGTTTCGGCAGCGACCATATTCCACAAGTGGCAGACTTCGGTTTGGCCGATCCGGTGAATGCGGCCGAAGCGTTGCTCCAGACGGTTTGGATTCCAGGGTAGATCGTAATTGACCATCAGATTTGCGTTCTGCAGGTTCACACCTTCGCCTGCCGCATCGGTAGCCAGCAGAACGCGCGTTGCCGGGTCATTTCGGAACAACTCCTGTACCTTGCGGCGCTCTTCGCGTTTAATACCGCCGTGGATCATCGTTACTGCTTCCTCGTTGCCAATCAGTCCCCTGATTTTGACTGCGAGGTAATTCAGTGTGTCGCGATGCTCGGTGAAGATAATCAGCTTGCGCTGGCGACCACTCTCCTCACGCATGCTCGGCGACTGCAGTAGGTTAGACAGTTCGTCCCACTTGCGGTCTTGGCCGGAATGAACAACCTGTCTTGCCTGCTCTTCAAGGCCTTCAAGGATGATTATTTCAGCCTCAAGCTCCTGAATTGTTTGCGCGGCAGTGGCTTGATCAACCACTGCCTCTTCGAAATTTTCATAATCGTCTGGTGACAGTGCATCGGCGGATTCCCAAATGTCTTCAGATGCACCATTGATGTTAAGCGTTTCGGCCAGTGTTTGACTACGACTGCGCAGTTTTTCATCTTCAACGCGGCGCTTGAGTCTGTTGCGCCGACGTTTGAGTGACTGATAAATCGCCTCCGGGCTCGATGCCAAGCGACGCTGCAAGGCTGTTAAGGCGAACCCTACCGTACCTTTGCGCTGACCATCCAGTTGATCTGCCCGGTTCATTTCCTCTTTAACATAATCGGTGACCGCTGCATAAAGCGCAGCCTCCGGATCAGAGAGTTTGTAGTTGGCGGTGATAGCGCGCCGGTCAGGGAACAGTTTGGTGCCATCGAAACGCAGCATCTCTTCCTTTACCGTGCGGCGCATCAAATCTGTGACATCGACCTTGTGTGCGCCGTCGCGAAATTTTCCATAGAAGCGATCGGAGTCCAACAAGGACATAAACAACTGGAAGTCCTCTTCCTTGCCGTTGTGCGGCGTGGCCGTCATCAGCAGGAAGTGACGCGTGATCGAACCCAGCAATTCACCCAGCTGAAAACGCTTGGTCTTGTTGACCTTGTTGCCAAAGTAACTGGCTGACAATTTGTGCGCTTCGTCGACGACTATCAAATCCCAATGAGAGAGTCGCAACTTTTCTTGGAGATCTTCGTTGCGAGAGAGTTGGTCTACCCGTGCGACCATCAGGTCGATATCGTCGAACGGATTGCCGCCACGTGACTGCTCAACCTGCTCGCGGGAAAACAGCGTGAAGGACAAGCCGAACTTCTCGAACATTTCATCCTGCCACTGTTCGACCAGACTACCTGGTGCAACAATCAGCACGCGCTTGGCATCGGCTCGCATCAGCAGCTCGCGAATGAACAGCCCGGCCATAATGGTTTTACCCGCACCCGGGTCATCCGCCAGCACATAACGAAGAGGTTGGCGTGGCAGCATCGATTCATATACGGCAGTGATCTGGTGCGGCAACGGCTCCACGTTGGAAGTGTGAACGGCCATCATCGGATCGAACAGGTGAGCCAGATTAATCCGGTAGGCTTCTGCAGCCAGTTTGAATTCCTCGCCTGGCGCATCAAATGCCCAAGGTCGGCCAGCCTCTGCCAGAGACAATTTCGCCTCGTCGTTGCGGAACAGCATCCGCTCTAAAAGCGTGCCGTCTGCTGTCTTGTAGTAAACGGTGAGCGCATTGTCGCCGACAGGCTCTGTGGTAACGATGCGCACCACATGTCCTGGCTCAATACCAGAAATGGCGGCGTTTTTCTTGATGTCTTCTAGTTTTAGCATTTTTATGCCATCTCCTCAGCCTCGTAACCGGGCGCAAGCACGAGGTTAGTCACGCCATATAGCGCTTGGCGATTGCGTAGCCAGAGGTGATATTCAGCACCCTTGAGACTGTGGTCTTCCGTGCAGTCCACATTCCAGCGTCGCATCAGGTATCCGGCCATTGCTGCGCGCACACGCATCCGCAGTACGCCGTTTTCCATGCCATATTCGGCTTCGATGGCGTCGGGATGCTGCACGTTGGCAGGATGTGGAACCAGTTCAATCTCTGCAATCCGGTTCCACTGAATATCTTGATCAGAGCTCTCGCGCTCTTGAACAGCACCAGAAATCGATCTGGCGTCAGCAATTCGAGTCAGTACAAAATCACGGAAATCACCGCTTCGGCGATCGAAAGCTCGAACGTGCCAGCGCTGACCGTTGTCGGCCAAGGCGAACGGGACGATCTCCCGGGTAGTTAATCCGCTGGAGAGTGCGCGATACGAAATCTCGACTGCCGTTTTCTTGTGGATGGCGCGAGTCAGCACAGACAGCATTTCGAGATCTAGATTGGTCGACAGATCCGAACCCTCACACGCCACCAACTGGCGCACCCGTGTCGGCTCACCATCGCCAAACCCCTGCGACAGCCATGTAAGTACGCGACTCGCCGAAAATTCGAACACCGGACGAAACCAATCGGCACGCACATAAACCTTGCGCTTGGTGTCGTAGTCAAGATTGCGTGAGCCAAGCTCTCTGTATTGGCCAATGTCACGAGTTGCCGCAGCAGCCTGAATGCCGAACCGTTCCACCAAGTCCTGGCGGCGAATCTCTCCAAGGAAGCGAAGTCGTAGCTCAATGAATGCGAGCCTATCACGCTGCGATTGAGTCATTCCTGAAATCTGGATACCGTACATAATCTTGCCTTTGACGACAAATAAGCATTATTTTGCGTACTGTATCAGCATTATTATCATTCGTCAACAATCGCATAATGCGCTTGAGTGCATCGCATTTTGATGATAACAAAGGTGAAAGTGATGGTTTTTTAACACACACAGGTTGTGTGCTCACATAATAACGGAACACGCTTGATGGAAGACCGCCTTTCCAAAATCGTCGAAAGCGAGCCCTCAAGGCTAATGTGTTACTATCTTGAGCAGATTGTGGACGCGGGTTCGGTTCCGAGTTCCACCACCATTTAACAAAAACCCAACCATTATCGGTTGGGTTTTTTGTTGCCCGGAACGCCAGTGTTGGCCTGGCTTCACGCATTAGCCTCTTGAGCGCCCCCCTTCGAAAGTCGCCGTTCAAGGCACTCATATCGTCGTTCTTCCCTCTCTGCTCTCTGTGTTCCTCTTGAACATTCAAGGCCTGAAGTCGTGCATTGACGGGGGTTTGCGGACCATTGGTTTCCTTTTTCGCTTGCTCATGAGCGCGCGACCGAGTGAGTAAATTAGGCTGGTTGTAAGTGACGAGATCTAATGTGCGAAATCACAGGTACCCACCCTCATACTTTCTAGCTCAACTATTTCTGGCTATGTCAGAACTATAGAATCAACTGACAAGAAATCAGGAGTGCACATATTAATGGAGCGGTCTTGCAGAAAATCAATCAATTCATTTATTGACGTGGTTGTTGTCTGCAGTTGTTGCTATCATCTGCAGCTAGGCAAAATATTTGCAGACAATTTCACTGGAGAATTATTATGGGTAAGATATGGATTCTTGTTGCGAATAGCAGCAAAGCAACACTCATCAGTGCAGATTCGCCTACAGCGCCTTTAAAGGAGCTTGAGACGTTTGACAATCCTGATGCGCGCGAGAAGATCAGCGACCTAATCAGCGACCGCCAAGGCCGCTCCTTTAACAGCCAAGGCGAAGGGCGCCATGCCATGGAAGTTCAAATCGATCCCAAGGAACAGGAACAGATCCGTTTTGCCAAGTTGATTTCCGAGCGACTAGATGAAGGGCGCGTCGCAAATGAGTTTGAGCGCCTTGTTGTGGTCGCAGCGCCTGCATTCCTAGGTCAGTTGCGCTCACATTTCGGCAAACACATAAGCGCTTTGGTGTCTCTTGAGGTGGATAAGGATTACACATCCCTACCGCTCAGAGAATTGCGCACTCGGCTACCTGAACTACTCTAAACGCGCAGCGATCCCTTACGGTAAATGGATAGGATTCGGAAGGCTGCACAAGCGAATTCTTCCATGCCAACCTATTTCACGCTAGTGCCTGCCGAGCTTGCCAAGTTCACTTTCCAGCAGGCTCACCATCTTGTCAGCAGCGCCCTTTACCGCTTCCTCAATTGTCAGTGCCATGTCGCTTACAGATGTTGGTTCGCGCCCCGCGAGCCGCGCCTCAAGCAAGCATCGCTTGTCAATTACGCCTGACTTCGAGGTGCTGTTCTCGTCACTCAGGTGAACTTCTAGTCTGGTAATTTGACCAGCGAAGCGCGCCAGAACGCGATTAAGTGTTTCCTCGACACTTTGAGCCAATGCCTCGTGCCCAGAGATATTCTTGTCTGTATTTACTTGGATATGCATGTCGGTTGTTTCCAGTGATAGTGTGTCGTAGGTCTAACGCGTTAATCGTAAAATGCCAATTTAACATGGAATGCTGCGATTTGACATGAGAATTAAACCTCTGACTGATGCCTGTCACTGCTGGCTACTACGTCATGACCCACGCCAGTGGGGAAATATTCTCTTGCAAGCCTGACTTTTTTGAGCAGATTTTGAAACCCGCGTTGCCTTGATTTTCCGCCAAATATTCCTTTAATATCCGGCGAGCAATGCGCAGGTGATGAATTACGGCGCTAAAACACATGGTTTTATAAGGGGTTGGGGACTGCGTGGAACGTTAATATGGTACCGGGAGTACCTAATCGAATTTGGCAAACTTGTTCAGCGTGTCGGATAGCGTCAACATCCGGATGCAAACAGACGACATGGAGTTGCATGGAGTTGTATAGCACCTTGGTTGCTGACTATACCTTCGCCATCGGTTCAAAATCCAGCCCCAGAAACAAAAAAAGGAGCTATGTTTTCACATAACACCTTCTCAAATCTGGCTCACCAGTGCAGAAGCGCAAGAGGATTATCGCACCATGCGCGGTTGATATAGAGGGTTCATTACCTTTCCCCAAACCCCCAGTGATCATCGATGCTTGCTCAATCTCCAACGGGATATTCGAAGGTTAAAGCGGAGTGAGGCGACTTCCTTTGCTTTGGCGGGTCTTGAGGCGGCCGGTTGAGTTTGGCAATTCCTAAAAAGAGAGTGAAACTTGTCGATTCATTCAAATAGATGGCAAAATTCGTAAATGAGCAACAAAGACCCCCAACATGGACAAGAACCGGGGCCGAAAGGTCTTAATCTTGATGCGTTGATGCCTGCGAAGATGCCGGTTGGCACATCTATCGGCACACTCTACGTCCGCCTCGCATATACAACCGAC
>Ga0351963_1053_pt1 | contig 18837 bp, 10 predicted proteins | sample TotcelT113001N14_FD_205804 | JGI IMG/M metagenome (GOLD analysis project Ga0351963, IMG submission 205804) | Enriched cells from coal bed in the Powder River Basin, Montana, United States - Total cells T11 rep3 HSBNCT.T11.300.1.N14 ... | reverse complement strand
GCCACCAGCTTTAGTTCGATCTCGTTCCTGGGGCTTCCGCAGCGCGGCGCGTACCGGGATTTCAGCTTTTACCTGACGATCCTGCTGATCCCGCTGTTGATCACGCCGATCCTGTGGTTCTTCTTTGTGCCCTTGTACGTGCGGCTGCGCGTGAGCAGCGGTTATGCGTACCTTCGTCTGCGGTTCGGCCCGAGCGTCCAGCGTGTCGGCTCGCTGCTGTATTGCGGCTATGCCCTGGGCTGGATGGGAGCCATGCTGTATGCCATCGCGTTGACCTTGAAAAGTGTCATGCAGTTGGACGAGACCCAATACCTGGTAACGCTGATCGGCCTGGGCGTTTTCGCGACGGTTTACACCGCGATCGGCGGACTGCGAGCGGTGGTCTGGACCGACGTGCTGCAGGCGGTCACGCTGGGCGCCGCCGTGGTGGTGGTGCTGTTGCTGGCGGTTTCCGGGATCCGCGGCGGTTGGAGCGGCCTGTGGGAGATCGGCAGCGAGCATGGCCGCTGGACGATGTTCCACCTGGATTCCAATCTGTTGGCGGCGGAGAATTTCACGGCCGCGAATTCCGTCTACACGGCCGTGGCGTTTTCGTTGTTCATGTACTTGCCCGGATACACCGTCGCCCAGAACATGATCCAGCGTTATGTCTGCACGGGCGGGCTTCGCGAAGCGCGCGGCGTGGTGGTGCTGAGTGGTCTGATCAACGCCGGCCTCGGCTTTCTGTTTCTGCTGGTGGGCGTGGCCCTGTTCGCCTACTACACGCAAGCGGGCGGACCGGGGATGCCGAGGCTGGAGAGCGAAGACCTGATCCTGCCGTATTTCGTCTCGGGGCAAGTCGCCGGCATCGGCCTGGTCGGCCTAATGCTGGCCGGCCTGTTCGCGGCGGCGATGAGCACGATCGACAGCGGAATCAACGGGGTGGCTTCGGTGGTCGTCTACGACTGGCTAGGCGGCGAGGATTTGTCGCTACGGGCCAGCCGAGCGATGACCGGTGTGCTGGGCGCGCTGGTGATCGCCGCCGCTTTGGCGGCCCCGCTGTTGGGCAATAATGTGATCGACATCATCAATACGATTGCGGGAACCCTGCTGGGCGCCCTGCTGGCCGTGTTTCTGCTGGGCATGTTTTCCCCGCGGAGCAACTCGCCCGGGGTCTTGATCGGCCTGGCGGTCGGCGCCGTGTCGCTCGTCGCCGTGATTATCCAGACAGACATTCCGAAGTGGTGGTACGGCGCGTTCACCGTGTTTCCGACACTGATCATCGGCGCAGCGGCCAGCCGTTGGTTCGCTCCGCCGCCCCCCGAGGCGTTGAAAGATACGCTATGGAAGCGATAAGAGACAGGCGATCTTTCAGCGTTCCGCTTCTCCGGACTTGGGTTGTCGCTTTGCCATCAAGGGACTTCCTTGCGGGCAGATTTCCTTGGGGCATTTCCGTGCGGGCCTGTTGACAGTCAACACGGCGACCGCTAGCATCAAGGGGGTCAGAAAAGAGCGGTTCTTGATAGCTCTTCTGTGTAGGTAACACAATCACGTTTGTTCGCGATCTTGTCGGAAGAGTGACAGAAGCCCAGTTGTCACAGTCGGGAGAGCCAGAAGCAGTTCACCTCGTCACGGCGGACGGATTCATGTCTTTTGAAAGGCGTGTGAACCATGTCCCAAATCCCTGCGACGCTTGAGTTGGACGAGGTCCGTCGAGAAGAACGGAAATCGATCGAAGAACGCCGCCAAGCGGCGGGGCTATCGGCAGCCGAGCGGCTGCTGAAGACGCCCGGCGATCCAGTCGCCCGTCCGCATTCGGAAGGCAAGCTGGTCGGGCTCTGTCTGTCCGGCGGGGGATTACGTTCAGCGTGTTTCGGGACGGGTTTCGTTCAGGCCTTGCATCGCACCGGCTTGTGGCGGTTTGTCGATTACCTGTCCACGGTTTCTGGCGGAGGCTACATCGGCGGCCATTTGACCTCGACTTCCTTGCGCGATCAGCAGCCGTTTACGGAACAGAATTTTCCGTTGTGCGAGGAGCCCGGTCACAAGCAGCCGCCGAGTATCCAGCGGCTGATCTACAGCGGGCATTATCTGCTCAAGCCGTGGCTCTTGTTCAACAAGTGGCTGATCGGGGTGGTGCTGGTCAACCTGGCGATTTTTTCGGCGATGCTCACCGTCTGCGCGTTGACAGCCTTGGCTTGGCGGGCGCTGGATTTCCCTTGGGTGCGGGATCGGGCAGAGCTGTTGGGTTGGGGCGACGACTTGATGGCTCCGTTTTGGCCCGCCTTGTTCTTGTTCGGAATCTGGCTGATCGCTTGGCTGCTGTCCTTCTACCGCCGCGGTTCCGAGGCCACGGGCAGGTACGCTCGTTTTTTTCTCTACTTGGCTGTGCCATCCCTGCTGATCGGCGGAGCCCTGCTGGTGGGCAACGGAGACATTGCCGGAGGCGCTTGGATGGAGCATCTGTTCGGCGCGCAGACGATTTCGATCCGACCCGAGATTTGGGGACCGGTGGTCGTCTTGATCCTGGTGGGCTTGTTGCCTTTGTTGCAGCCACGGCGTTTGTTGCAAAGCGGGGTGCGGCCGCAGAAGAAATGGGAACGGGCCGTGTTTCTGACCGCCAGCACGGCGCTGCTGGTCGGCCTGCCACTGTGCCTGATCGGGCTGCTGGCGCGGGAGAACATCTCGGGATACAATACGTTTCCGTATCGCGACCTGATCTTTCGGGATATCCAGAGTTGGCCTTCGCTGTTGGCCTTCGTCATGCCCCATCAGGATGACGAGGTTCGGGGCGAACAACAAGAGAAAGCCGACGCCATTCGACAGTCGTTGGCGCGAATGCGCGGCGTTGAGGCTAACGACGAGAATGCGTCAAGCGATGAAACGCGGCTCAACGCGATGTCCTTGCTGCGCAAAATCCCCCGCGACCTCTGCCGAGACGCCGGCAGTGGCGCGAGCCAGCGAAACCAGGCGTATCTCCACGCCGTCGCCGCATTGATCCTGGCAGGGCCGGATTCCCTCGCGTCCGGCAACCAGTCGCTCTTGCCAGGCGGTCCGCTGGAGAAGACGGAGCTGGCGAAGTACCTCGTCGCGGTACGCGACTTCTGGGGGCGCGAGGAAGTGGCCAGATCGCCGAACAGCCGGCTTCAGCGTCTTCTCGGGCCGGAGGCTGAGGACGGCACGGCGCCCGCTTGGGAGCGTTTGGCCGCTGTGCATCCCTGGGAGTTCCTGTACCTGCGCAGCTGGGAGTTGATGCACGTGATGGATGCCTGTGAACGCCGTCGGCGGGCACTTATGGAGGATCCGAGTTATTACCGGCGGCCGTGGCAGCAGGCGGCGTGGCAGCCGTTGTCAGGGTACCTGCGCCGCATCTATCATGTCCTGGGCTGGATGGGCGGCGATACAAACCGGGTCAGCGCGTATTGGGATGCCAAGGAACGGCAGGAGACGCTGCAGACACAGATCGCCTATGTGCTGAATCAACACGTGCTGGCCGACCGCGACCTGTTGGATCGACAATTGGAGATCTTGACCGAGGAGGTGGGGGGGACGCGAAAGTCGCCTTCGAACGCCGTCGGCGGCACGAATGTGGAAACGCGTCTATGGGAGACTCTCCACGCCTCCAAAGCTGCCTACGATCCGGCTTTCCCCCGGCTCGTATCGCAGGCTCGCCGCGTCGGCGCACTGCACGTTCCCCAGGAGGACTTGCCGCGACTGAACCGTCTGCTGCTGGAGCATAGTCTTTTTCATGTATTCCGTCCCCGTTCGGAGATTCGGCGGTTGGTGTCGATTTACGAGGATCAGTGGACGCGGCTGAAGTGGGTTCTCGTATCCCTGGGAGCTTTTCTCGTGTGCAGCCGCCTGAATCTGAACGCCCTGTCGATGCACGGCTACTACCGGGATCGCCTCGTGCAGGCATTTCTGGTCCAGAAGCCGGGCAAGAGCCTCGCGATGCCATTGTCTCAAATCGACGCGACGCACTACGGCAGTCCATACCACCTGATCTCGACCACGGTCAGCGCGCCCGGCAGTCGGTCGGTCCAGGCCGAGCACGAAGCTTCGGCATTGGAACAGGCTTCCGCCAACCAGGATGACCGCTGGCTGGATTCGTTTCTGATGTCCAGCCGTTACTGCGGTTCGCGGTTGACTGGCTACGTGGCCACGGCGGAGTACGAACGTCGCATTCGCGGGGATCTGAACCGGCTGACGTTGGCCGAAGCAATCGCCCTGTCCGGAGCGGCGATCAGCCCCGGACACTCGAGCAATCGGCTGGTGACGTTCCTGATGATGGTGCTGAATCTCCGCCTGGGCCAGTGGCTTCCGAATCCTCTGGCCGCGCCCACCGCGACTCGCCCCAATCTGCTGACCCTGCTGGCGTCGATGTTTCGGCACCCGCGCAAGCGGCCCTACTTCTTTGTCACCGATGGCGGGATCAGCGAGAATTTGGGATTGGTTCAGCTGCTGTCCCGACGCTGCCGACTGGTTTTCGCCGTGGATGCAGGTCATGATCCCCGGCATGATTTTGTGGACTTGGCCAAGGCGGTTCGAACCGCTCGCATTCACGGGGGCGTGCAGCTGGTCAAGCTGGACGGCAACTCGTTCGAGAACGAAATTCAACCGGGCGATCTCTCCTTGCCGTTGGCTTGTCCGGAGATCGACGACGGCAATTGGCGTGACCTGCAGGCAAACCGTTGTTGCCATACCCAGGATCACGTGCTGCTGGCGCGGATTCTGTACCCCGATGCAGAAGAGGGGCTGCTGGTGTACATCAAGCCTTCGCTCACAGGCGACGAACCGCTGGATTTATTGGAATACCGCCGCCTGAACCACGAGTTTCCCCACGAGCCGACCACGGACCAGGTGTACGAGCCGGAGCAGGTCGAGTCGTACCGACGATTGGGCTATCACATCGGCATGCGGGTTGCTCAACTGTTTGCGCCCCTTCGCCAAGGCGAGACGCTGTGGCACGAAGACTGGACGGCAGACGATCTGTGCCGCGAGATCCTCGGGGCGACTCGTCCGGCCGCGCCGCCTGACGCTGCGGACGAGCCGCTGCAGCCGGCCCAGGATGACGCCGCAGCCGTATCGCCGCCGCAGGCGGTCGCCGTTCCGGCGGCCGTGCCAAGCGACGAAGGCGAGCGGCCTGATTTCGGCGAGCCGGACCGGCTGCTGAACCTGCTACGGGAACACTTGCCGGACTTGTCGGCGTTCGAGCCGGGGCAATTGCACGACGTTCTCGTCCGTGACCGCCGGCTGGCCGAGTGGACCGATTCGGACGTCATCCAGTCGCTGTGGACGGTGCTCCGCGACGGGACCCGGGCGGCGACGGACCGCGAGTTCGCGGTCCGCTGGCTGCTGCAAATGGAAGCGACGGGGTCGCCCGCGGCCGAACGTCCGCAGACGGTCGAGGTCCTGAGCGAATCGCTGCGGTCGGACGCGGATGAATCCGTACGAGCCGCTTGTGCGGATGCCTTGGCTGTCTTGGGACAATCTGCCCCATATTGGCAAAGTGCCCGCGGCGCCGTGCTCGAAGCCTTGAACAGCGACCCCAGCCCCCAGGTGCGTTGGCGGGCGCGAACGGCACTCCATCACCTGGAAAACGTGCCCCCCCCGGCCGAACGTAAAACGGCCAGGCGGCGCAGGCCAGCGGGGTAACGTGGGCGCGATGATAGGACACGAGCCTGAAGCTCTCGCCGGCAAACGGCGACGAGCAAACGGCGACGAGCAAACGGCGTCAATCCTGCGGCGTGGGCTGTCGGGCAGCCGCGTGGACCGCGTTGCGAAGCAAACTCGCAAAGGCCCCAACTTCAAAGTCCTTGACGTGGCCCAGCGAGGTGTAGAAGGACCATCCGCCATCGGATCGCTCAAAGGTCCAGGCGACGGGCTCCTCCGGCTGGCCTTCGACGCGGCCGGTCCACAGGACCGTTGTTTTCGCGGCCAACGGCGAGACTTTGTACAGCGAACCGCCGGAAATAAAAGGCTCCTTGCCCACGCCGCTCAGCAGCGCGTGCTCGGCCGCGCCGTCCGCGATGCGGATCGTGGTCTGCAGTTGGTTGCCGTAGTGATTGGTATAGTTGCCCCCAAAAACCTGCGGATCGAATTCAGGCCAGTCGGCACAGTCCGCCGGGGGCGGTTGGTTGCGCAGGCAAAAGGCGTGGGATGCGGTCCGCAGGCCGATCACCGGCTTGCCGGCTTGGACGTACTTCCGCACCAGCGCCAACTGGTCGGTACGCAAGGGCCGACGGCGGACGCTGATGACGGCCACGTCGGCTTCGTCCAGCACCGCTAAACCCGGGATGTCATTCCGGTCCGTATCGCTGCCGAACACGTAACTGAGGCGAAAGTCTTTGCCCAGCTGGTCCAAGGCGAACTGCGGCAGCGTCCGTTCGGTTTGATACTCGTCCTCAGCCATCACGACGACCACGTGTGGCCGGCGGTCTTCGGCAAACCGGAACTGCACGCCATCGCCCAGGAGCTGGCCGCTGGTAATGGTTGGACAGATGTACTTTTCGATGTGGGCAACAATCAAGTCGGTGCCCGTGAAATGGCTGACGTACGGCGCCCGCGCGGGGTTGTACATGGTGTCCGTCATGTCCCGCATCAGCACGACGTTCTTGCCATTCTTGGCCATCTGCCTCAGCCCGAACGGCCGTCCCAAGACGCACATGTTGGTATGCACGCCGGTCAGGATCACGTTCTTGATCCCGCGCTGTTCGAGGATGCTCCAGACTTCTTCGCCCCGATCGCTGATGAAATCCCGCTCGGCGTCGATGGCCACCCCCTCGTATTGTTTCGTCCACGGCGCACGCGGGTTGCGGCCCATCGCCGTCAATTTGGCTGCCCATTGGGCGTGCTCCTCGGGATCGTCATCTTCGCCGCCGTCCGACTGGTCGATCGGGTACACGGCGTGTTCTTCGGCCGGGATTTTGGTACACCACGAACCGATATTCGGAGGCAAGTTGGCCGCCCGCGGCGTCTCGGCCGCCCGCTTCCGCGCGGGATGCCCGGCATAAGTCGCCATGCAATCGCTGGGAGCATGGATGATCGTCACCTGCTGCTGCCGGGCCTGGTTGACCACTTCGTTCAGCCGCGGAGCCAACTGCTCGACGCGCCGCACCGCGTTCAGGCAGTGGTGCAAATCCCAGACGTCGCAGACGATCAAGGCCGTTTGAACCGGCTCCCAGGTCTCGTCGCGGACCAGGGTGTGATGGCGGCCGCTGCCGGGACTGGTTTCCTGACGGTAGCGAAGCTGCAACGGCAGTTCTGCGGCCCCGACAGATCGCAGGCCGAAAACAACAGAAAGAAGGGAAAGGAGTGCGAATAATCCGGCAAGATGCTGTTGGCGGTACATTGGTGAGCCTCTCGGTCTGGCGGTTCGTTGGGATATAGAATCTTGGTTGGGCAGGCAGTGGTTAGGATCGTTCCGTCAATAACGACCGGGATTTTCACGTGGTCATCACGGTCGCCGTGATTGTCTGGCGTCACGGTGGAGCCTGACGACTACGATTCTTGCGACACTTGGTCCGCATACGCCCGCAACGCCGCCAGCTCTCGCTCAAATCCGCCGGACAGGATCGGAAACCGGCACCAGGTCTTCGGGTCGAGGTTTTCGTCGTCCAGATGGAACGAGGGAGCATAGCGTTCCCGTTTCCATTGGTTGCGGCACCACAGGCGGAAGAACCGTCCGATCCAAAGGACCAGTTGCTCGCGGGTGTAAGGTCCACGGTGCGCCTCGATCCGTTGCAGCACTTCGACCGGCGTCAGCTTGTCTCGAATCGCCGCCCGCTCGATTTCATCCAGCACGTCGTAGGGCATCAAATCGTCTTCATCGGTCTGCCCCGCCGAGGGCGGACGCAACTCGGCCGTCGGCGCCTGCTGGTTGACCTTGCTCAGTGCCGGCAACGGGCCGCAACTGTCGGGCCCGTGCTGTTCCATCCAGACCAGCCAGCGGCGCAGGAACGCCTTGTCGATGCCGGCGATCGGCGACAGCCCGCCGCAGGTGTCGCCGTCCATCGTGGCATAGCCCACCGCCGCTTCGCTGCGATTGCTGGTGGACAGCAACAGAGCGCCTCGCAAGTTGGCCAGCAGCCACACGCTGGGTGCTCGTACGCGGGCCTGGATATTCTGCAGGGCGATATCGTCCTGTTCCCACGTCAGCGGCCGGCCGATGGCTTGCGAAACCGTCCCGACGTAATTCTGTACCAAGGCATCGACCTCGAACCGATAGCACTCGGCGCCAACGGCATCGGCCACGCCACGCGCCGCCTCCCACGTTGTCGCCGAGCTGTTGCGGGTCGCCTGATAAGCGCAACTGAGCAGCTGCCGGACGACCTTGCGCGGCTCGTTGGCATCGCTCAACCCCGGAATGTAATCCAGCTTCTCCAGGAACCCGCGCAGTCCCAGTTCTCGGCTGCCCAACTGGACCAACAGGGCCGCCAGGATGGTTACCGTGGCCGAATCGACACCGCCGCTGAGCGACACCACAAAGCCCCGCGAACGGCTCTTGCGCAGATAGTCGAACAGTCCCAACGAGACCGCGCGGGCGAACTCCTCTTCCTTGACAAACGGTCCGGATTCCCAAGCGGCGGGCGTGGGCTGCTGCGGCTCCGGGCTCACGGCGGGAAACGGGAAGTCGACGCTGGCGCAAGCCGCTCGTTCGGCAAGCAAATCGACTCGATAATTCCCCGCTCGAGCGCGTTGCATGCGCGTCACGTCGACGTCCACCATCCCGGCGGTCACGCAGAAATCTGCATACGAGAATCGTGGGCCCACCGCTACCAACTGGCCGCCGCTGGCGATCATGGCGTCGCCGTCGTAGATCGCGCGGCCGGCTTCGTTGCCCAGCAGATTGGCGTACACGTAGCTGACGGAAAAGGCCCGCGAGCCCTCCAGGACAAACCGACGACGAATCTGGTGCTTGTTAAAGGCGAAATGGCTGGCGCTGGGATTCAGAATCAAATCGACGTTGCGGCGGGCCAGATCGGCACCGGGACGGTCGCTGACCCAAGCATCCTCACAGATCTCGAATCCGATCGCCAGGTCGCCGCACTTGAAGATCAGATCGCCCAGCGGATACCGCCGTCCCGCAAACACGGTCTCCAGGCAGACCCCCTTGGGCCAAGGACGAAACCAACGCGGCTCGTAATGGATCCCTTCATTGGCCAGATTCTGCTTGGCAACGAACCCCAACAGTTGCCCGTCGACCGCCAGGCAGGCCGTGTTGAACAATCCGCCCCCGTGCAGCAGGGGCAACCCCAACGAAACGATCATGCCTCGCGTCTCGGGCAGGATCTCCTGCAGCACTTGCTGCGCCATCCGCTGGACGCCCGGCGACTGGAAAGCGTCCTCGCACCCATAGCCGGTGATGCACAACTCGGGCAGGCACAGCACGCTGACCTTCCGTTCCCGCGCGGCGCGGATGGCATGGACAATGTGTCGCTTGTTGTCGTCCCACGCCAAGGCGGTTTGATTCAAGACAGCGGCAGCGACTTTGATCAATCTCATGGCGGAAACGGCCCGGAAGCTTGGGGGGCAACGTCCCGGCGGCCAGGGCATCAACCGCCCGGGGACATGCCATCACCTTACCGAACCCGTTTCCTCAAGTCAACAATCGGGCGCGTTTTCCCGAATGGGGCGATCGTTCCGCCGGGAAGAACTCTGCTGCAGCCCGACCGCCGGTGCTGCGGACGAGCCGTTTCCCAAAGGGACAATCGTGTAGTCCCAAGAAACCCACATCCTTCCACCCAAATGGATTTGCCGGAATCTTCGTGGCAAGCGGCGCAATCTGGGACGAGGATAGCAATCGTGTGGGTCATGTCGATTATCGCAAAGAGTCCAGGCATCCTTGCCACCATCGGTCGTCTCCCTCGGGAATCTCTGTTCGGTTTGAAATGCTTGTGTCGAAAATGCAACGTATAGGCATGCTGACGAAGCCGCTCGATATTCGCCCTCGATCCTTCTCCTCATATTCCTTGCGGAGTTAAGAAAATGAACGGTCGCCTCGCTCCCCTCGTGTTGACACTCGTCGTCCTCTCAGCCCAAGTCAGCCACGCCCAATCCTTTGGTGTCGAGGTGTTCAACAATCTGATGCCCGCTTCGGGCGGCATGGCGGGGGCAAGCATTGCCCTTCCGCAAGATGTGCAGTCGGCGATCAACGGGAATCCGGCCACGCTGACGCAGTATCGTGGCACGCAGTTCGGACTCGGCGGAGCGTGGATCGAACCGACCTACAATCTGAGCGTTGCGGATGACGGCCTGCCGTTGCTCGGTATCACTCCCTTTGCGGACGCGAAGTCTGACGCTCAAGGCATCGCCGCTCCGAACATCGGCGTTACCCAGGACTTGAGCGCGCAGGGCCTGCCGATCACCATCGGTTTGGGCCTGATCGCCGGCTCGGGCGCCGGCGTCGACTTCCGCCATATTCCGCAGGCCAATGGAACTCATGCCAGCCTGGTCGCGTTGGATATCGTCGCTGGCGCCGGTGTCGACCTGACGGACCAGTTGGCCTTCGGGGCTTCGATCGCGCTCTCGAACGCGACGCTTGACGGTCCCTTCGTCGGCATCACCGGCTCGTCGACCGACTACGCCTTGCGGGGTTCGGTGGGGCTCAATTACGCGTTGCGCCCGGACACAAACATGGGGCTCTACTGGCGGTCGAAGACCGGGTACACCTTCGAGAATCTGGTCGGCTTCGCGAATCTGGCCCCGGGCACGTTCTTCGATGTCTCGGTCGATCGGCCGCAGGTAATCGGTCTGGGGATTGCAAACACAAGCCTGATGGACGGACGGTTGTTGCTGGCCATGGATGCCGTCTACCAGCAGTACACCGGCACCGAACTGTTCGGAGCGATTTTCGACGACCAATGGGCTTTGCAGTTCGGGACGCAATACGCGGTCAGCCAACGGGTCCGACTGCGGCTGGGGTATGCCTGGAACGAGAACCCCATGCGCGACACGTTGGGTGATCGCATCGGGGGCATCGTGCCGCCCGGCGGTGCCGATCACGTGCGGTACATCGAGGCGTTGTTTGCGGCCATTCCCCAGCATCGCCTTACGGGCGGCGTGAGCGTTCGGGACGTGCTGCCCGGCGTCGATCTGGATCTGTTCGCGGGCGGGATGTTCGAGCAGTCGCAGACCTTCGGCATCACGACCGCCACGGTCGAGTCGTATTGGGTCGGGACCGGGATTACCTGGCGATTTGGCCGCGGCGGTTGCCCGGAAGACGACTGCAAGTAGGACGGCTGTTTGGTCAGGGCCGAGAGGTTCCACACGGTGTTCATGAAACGTGGGCGATGAAACAGCCGAAGCCTCGCGACAACACGATTCGCGACGGGCATTACCGTCCAACGCTCTGGCTTGGCGTACTGCTCGTCCCGATCCTGCTTGCCACAGCCCGTGATGGGGCAGGCGGCGATTGGATGTCAACCGCCGCACGGGACGGTGTTTGGAACGCTCCCGCGGATGCCGGCCAACCCGCGCGATTGCCGCCGATCGAGACGGTATCCTACGAAGCCACCGCGATGCTGGAGCCCAGCGATTCCTTGCCAGCACACGCCGGCTACGACGGTGGCTTCGTAATTGCAAATCACGGTCTGGACAGCGTCTCCGCCACAGACTTTCCATTTTTCCTGCGTGTGAACAGCTGGGTGCAACTGCGGCACACGTGGTTCGATTCCGGCGAGCATCAGGAAGATCTCAACCTGTTCTCCATCGAACGGCTCCGGCTCAGTCTTGGCGGGCACGCGTACTCGCCGCATTTGAGGTATTTCTTCCAATTTGATGGGAACAGCGATCAAGCCTCGGAGGCGATCTTTCTGGACTACTTTGTGAGCTACGATCTGGGATGCGATCTGCTCGGCTGTACGGCCGGCAAAGTGGGCGTCAAGGCGGGCAAGTGGAAGGTGCCTTTCAGCCGCTCGCGCGAGGAATCGGGACGACGGCTGCAGTTCAATGAACGCACCACGGCCAATCTGTTTTTCGATCTCAATCGCAGTATCGGCGTCGGTTTGTTCGGGGAACTCGACGCTTGGACGGCGCCCGTCCGCTGGGAACTTGCCATCTTCAACGGCTTTCAGACCGGGGCGGAAACCAACATCCGCGACGCGGGGCTGGATCAGAACTTTGCCTGGTCGGCGCGGATGTCCACGGATCTGCTCGGCGAGTTCGGGGGCGACGGCGAACCCGACCTGAGCTGGCATGCCGAGCCCGCGCTCCGGTTCGGTTGCGGTTTCGCTGCCACCCGTGTCGACGCCATCGGAACCAACGAGTTTGCTCAGCCGCGAGTCATCGATTCCGGGGAACGCCTGGCAGACTTGCTGAACGCCAGCGGCGCCGACGTAAGCGCCTACGATGCCGGGCTGTACACGGTCGACGCGCATGGGAAGTTCCGCGGGTGTTCGGTGATCGCCGAGTACTATTGGCGTTGTGTCGGCAACTTTCGTGGAGGAGACATCTCCGGCTTGTCGGATCACGGCTTCAACCTGCAGATCGGACAGTTTGTGGTTCCCGAAAAACTGGAACTGCTCGCCCGCTGGTCGCGGATCGCCGGCAACTCGGGAACCCTGGGGCTGATGCGGCAGAGTACGGATGAACTTGGTCTCGGCGTGGCCTGGTATCTCAAGGGCCACAACGCCAAGCTCGTTCTCGATGCGTCCCGCATGAACGGCATGCCGGTCAGCAGCCCTCGCTTGGACATCCTGCCGGGTTCCGAAGGCTGGTTGATGCGGACCCAGCTGCAGTTCGGATTCTGACAGCGGTCGCCCAGCCCGTGAAGAGGGTTCGATGCGGTCCTCTGAAAACCTGCTGTGTCCATGGAAGGCGTTGCTCGCTTTGCTGGTCTGCAGTGGATTGGCAGCGCACGGTCCAGCCCAGGACACCTGCCTGACTGGGGAAGCACATTCCGTGACGCTGGTTGGCAGCTCGGAATCTGACGAGGTGGTCTTGGCTGCCCCTGCCGACGCTGTCTCGCGTCTGGTCGGCACGTTGCGAAACGAAACCGATGGCTCTTCCCTTTCGGGAAACCGGAAAGTCGCAAAACTCCCTTGCTCTTTCCTGGTTGTGGCGCAGGGAGGTTTGTGACGCGGTTGGCCCGTTGCCAATTGCCCAAGTGCAGCGGTTCGGTTGACCAGCGGAGGTCGTTCAAGGTCTGGCGACGGATTCGAGAAAAGCGGGGGAACAGGGAATGCCAGAGGTCGGTGAAAGACGGAGAGGGGCAGGCGGAGTTTTTTGGGGGCAAGCGAATTGCGGTCAAGGGAATCTGCGCAAAACAATGTTAAAATTGTGTCCCTATGGTAGTGTGTATGGCAGTGGCGTGTCGGCGGTCAAGCTAGACTCCATCCAGAACAACGGCATCGAGAACAACCTTGTCCCGGAGCAGCAACTCATGAAGCGTTTCCCCATTTTCGTCGTCCTGATCGCGTTGGCGATTTCCCCGCCGTGGCGGACACGGTCCGCTCAGCTCGCGGCCGAGGATTCCAGACCCGTATCATCATCGAGGCTCGAGGGGGCTGCGCCAGGCGTGTCGCTGGCGTCGGCAGCCGCACCGGTGGCCGACGCCCCGCCGCGGCGCGGAGCGGCTGGTCGGGGCGGATTCGGCGGACAAATCAACCTCGGCCCCGATGACAAGCAGGTGTTTCCTGATCCACCCGCTGGATTGGACTTGCGGCGAGAGGGCCTTCCGCGCGGACAGGTGGAGATGATCACCTACGATTCGCAGTCCGTGGGTGCCACTCGCCGAATGCAGGTCTACACGCCGCCCGGCTATTCCAAGGACCGCAAGTACCCGGTGCTGTATCTGTTGCACGGCATCGGCGGCGACGAGAACGAATGGCAGCGTTTTGCCAAGCCCAACGTGTTGCTCGACAATCTGCTGGCCGACGGCAAGGCCGTGCCGATGATCATCGTGATGCCCAACGGCCGGGCGCAGAAGAACGATCGGGCCGAAGGCGACGTCTTCCGCTCCGCTCCGGCCTTCGCCGCATTCGAAGACGATCTGCTAAAGGACGTGATCCCGACGATTGAGTCACGCTATTCCGTTCAGGCTGACCGCGAACACCGGGCGCTGGCTGGTCTGTCGATGGGTGGCGGCCAGTCGCTGAACTTCGGACTGGCGCATCTGGACACCTTCGCCTGGATCGGCGGCTTCTCCTCCGCCCCCAACACCAAGCCCCCCGCGCAGCTCGTTCCCGACCCCGCCGCCGCCAAGCAGAAGTTGAGACTGCTATATCTCTCCTGCGGCAACCAGGACGGCTTGATCCGCATCAGCCAAGGCCTGCACGCATATCTCAAAGAACACGACGTGTCGCACGTCTGGAACGTGGACTCGTACGGCCACGACGCCACACACTGGCGCAACAACCTGTATCACTTCGTTCAGCGGATTTTCACGCAGGCTGGATAGGCCATCGGATCTTGCCTCAATTCGCAGGCGTCACGAAAACAGGCACGTCCCCCAAATCACCGAAGACGGTGGGGATCTCGTCGTCCTCCTGGCTGGACGGTTCATTTCAAAGAACTGGCGGCCTTTGCCACAGGGAATCCTGCCGGTTGCGAGGTGCCTGTCCCGATTCTCTCCCCGCCTTGCCGCGAGCGTGCTTCTCGGCCCGGTTCAACAGATTCTCGAGCAGGTCCACGTGGTTCCTGCCTCCGTTGGCATTGTCCCTGCGCGGTCGCCAGAGCTTGCTGATGATGTCCACATCGCCGTCGCCGTCCACGTCCGCTGCGACGGCCAGGTGACCGCCCAGATTCGCGTCCAGGATGACGTGCTCGACGAAGCGTTTCCCTTTTCCGTCGGCATTTTCCCACAGGAACCAGCGGGGCGGCAAGGCGCCGGGGATCCCCTCCATTTCGCAGGAGAAAACGTCCGCGTCACCGTCGTTGTCGAAATCGGCCACGATCAGCGAGTGATAGGCTCCGCGTGTTGCGTCGTCGCCCTTGGGCATCTCGTGCAACTTCCACGCGCCGCCTTTGCCGTCCAGGTTCTCCAGCCAGCCGATGCGCCCGCCTTTGATTTCGTTCTCGGTCATCACCAGATCGTTGTCGCCGTCCCCGTCAAGATCCAGCACCACGCAGTGCGTGGCCAGCGGATAAGGTTGATTGGGATTGCCGAACGGGATGTTTTCGTGAACCACCCATTTCGTTCCCTTGCCGTCGGCGTTCTCGAACCACAGGTTCGACCGTACGACGTCGAGATCCCCGTCACCGTCGATGTCTCCGACGCCGATTCCGGCATGGACCGCAGGCCCGATGTCGTGCCGCTGCCACCGTTGACGAGGTTCCGTCGGGATCCGATACCAACGCAGGTTGTTCTTGTCCGACATGGTGAGAATGTCGGGCCGGCCATCGCCGTCGACGTCCGCGACCACAAGGTCGTGGACGCTGGCCAGTTCGGCGTCGAACACGATCCGTTCGAACGGCTCCTCGCGCGGTTTGCCGCTATTGCGATACCAGACTCCGCCGGTGATGAAATCCACCCAGCCGTCGCCGTCCACGTCAAGCGTCGCCCCGCCGACGTCAGAGGCCGATTGTTCGCCTAACGGATGCCGCACCCAGCGGTCGAGCGCCTCCTGGCGATACCACAGGATCTCGCCGCGACTGCGGCCGGTGATGAAATCGAGTTTTCCGTCGCGGTCCACGTCGGCAATCGCGGTCTGGCCCCACGAGGAACCGGGTAAATGGTTGTCAAGGTAGTGATGTTCGAACTTGACATCCGCGGCGGTAGCGAGCAGCGGAACCAGCCACAAGATCCAAACACCAGCCCACATACAAAACGGCTTGCGATTCATGGCAATCTCCGTCTGGGAATAGATCGTACTGGGAATACATCGTATCGTAGTCGTTGTCCGGAACGATCACAACGGCTTGCCCAGCAAGAGCACCGCCGGATTACGGAAAGGCGACTGACGGCTGAGACGCATCGGGGGTGGGCGAAATCCAATCGGCCCGGCTGCATGTCGGCGGCGATTGACATACCCTCTGGGGCGGCGAGAATGAAGGTCGCGTGCAAGCCCGGCGCGGGCTGGCCGCGGTCCGGGGGTACGTCGTGGAGTTGGCTATCATGAAACACGTTCTGATTGCGTTGGTCGCGGCGGGGGTGTTCGAGGCGATGACGGTTGCAGCGCCGGCGCAGGACCCGACGGCCTGGAAGAATGGGACTTTGGTGACGGTTCCCCCAAGGTCTGCGTGCAATCCGACGGGAACGCTCAGACGCTGGCGCCCGACGGCTACGCCGTCACCCAGCACACGTATCAGACCTCCGGGCATTTTCTGGTTCGAGTCTCGCGCACCAACCGCCGCGGCGAAACCGCCACCGCACGGCTGGATGTCGTCGTTCGGCCGCAATGAGTTTCAAGATGTCTTGCGCCTGAAATGGCGCACTAGCGTTCCTTTCGAATTCGTTGTCGGAATACCGTGAGCCAAGCCGCTCTATTGCGGAATCCGTACCGGTTGGCCGCATTCCTTGGCCCAACGCATGGTGGCCAAATACTTGGGCGCCTGCAAGGGATCGTCGTCGTAGAACGGCAAGATCCCCCAACTGCCCCACTTGCTCCACGAGCCGACGGACGAGAAATAGCAGAACAGGTCGCCGCCGGCCGCCGTCCAAGCGGCGTAGTACCGGCGATAAATCTCGCCCATCCGCGGATGCCCATTGGCGGCGTGGAACAGCTTCGTCATCGTCTCGTTGTTCTCGCCGCCGCCGACGCCCACCATGTGCTGGCCGCCCTCGTAGGCCACCAGCTTCAAACCGTACTTGTCAGCGACCTTTTTCTGGCCCTCGATCCAGCCGATCGACTCCGGCAACGCGGTCTGCTCCAGGTAGTCCAACGCTTGATCGACGGTCCATTTTTCAACCAGAGCCGTCGTGAGTGTCTGGCCTTGAACCGGCACGTTGCAGCTGATGTACGGCGCGATCGCCAGTGCGTCGGCGTGCCGGTAGGCATCCTGGAATTCGACGATCCGTTCCGACACGTAGGGATTGGCTCCCTGCGTCGGCAGGACGCGAACCAACCGCTGGGTGCCGCCGAAAACCTGTTCCCAGATGCGGAAGATCTGCACCGAGCGAAACGCGGTATACCGCCAGCCGGCCTCCCATGGCTTGTCGCCGAACCCCAGCTTCTGGCCCTGTTGCCCCGCCCAACGGCTTTGCTCGAACTGGCCGTTCCAGACTTCGTTCGAGAATTCGACGACCACCTTCCGCTCGGGGTTCAGACGCTGTTTCACCAGTTCCGCAAATTGCCGGACGAAATCGTCGTCCGCCAAATGCGGGAGACAGAACCAGGGATCGGCATCCAGGCGGTTGGCCAAGTCGATCATGACTTCCAGGGCGACGCCTTGAGTGGTGTACGTGGCGCTCTCGGGCGTGGGGCGGTCCGCCCAGCGGCTGAGTTTCGAGCCGTTGGTGTGCATCCAATCCATGAACCGCAGACTGGCCAGGCCTTGCCAGCGTTGCAGGAACACCGGATGGAACGGGTTCCGGCGATAGGTTTCTTCGAAGCCGGGCATGATGACGCGGATGTTGCGCACGTAGTTGGCCGGATTCGTCTCGCGCAGCTGCAGAAAGAAACCGCCCTTGGAGGCATCGACATCGATCGCCATCCGCCCCGGTTCCCGGGACACCACATGCGCGGCGTGAACGAACTCGAGCCGGCCTTCGCCGTCGTACAACACCGTGTAGCGTCCGCTGGGGTAACGGCCGGCTGCGACGGTGCAGAGCGGTGTTTCGGCCCAGCAGTCGGGTTCCAGTCGCGTCACCCAGCCGTGGTCGTCCAATGCCAACTGCGGGCCTTGGCCCCACGAGGCCCCCTGCCGCTGGCTGATCCAGTCGCGGGACAAGCGGAACACGTCGACAAACGGCAGTTCCGTGTTCCAGTCCGCCGGGCCATTCAGGTTCATTCCCAACCGCGGCTGAGCGGGACCCGAGGCGGCGAACGCGGCGGATGTGCTCCACACCCCCAAGAACGCGGCCGCCAGAAGGACAACGTAAATCGAGAGCGGTCTTGCACGCATGAGTGGTCTCCTCTTGTACAACGAGCTGCTGACAGAGGGGCATTCTGACAGGAATACCAGGCCACGGCCAGTACCGGGGATCGAGTGCGGCGTCGCGCGGTGCGACGGATTCAGCAGGCTGTCGGCAACGGTCTGCGACCCGCCTCTTCGCTCCGTCGCATGGGGACGGAACTCGGTCGCCAAGGTCTTTCTCCGAATCCTGTTCGCACGCTTCTTGCCAACGTGGGCATCCTCGCCGCTTGCCGCGAGTGGTTTAGGTTACGCGGCCACGAACAAGCGTCCAACTCGGACGACGGTGATCCCCGACGCTTGCCGTCGGAAGATTCCGGATAGATGGCTGACATCGTGATACCGCCAATTGACCTGAAGCACTCGACGGCAAACGTCGAGGATCAAAGGTTGCTTTCCGTGAGTTCCTCCCGTGGCCCGTTTTCCTCAATGACTCGACGGCAAGCGTCGAGGATTGCGGCCGACAGCAGCCGGTGTGCCGAGCCATATTAGACATTTCCCGATTTGTTGCCAGGCCATTCACACCCGCAAAAAGTGCTTGCCGCTCGCGCTGGGATCGTCCCGTTCTACGATCGGACATCAAACTGGACGAATTGGGGCCGCAACTGCCGCGATCTTTTTGCTCGGACGTACTCGAAGTACCAGCGGATCTCGGCTTGTGCGTGTTGTTTTCATTTCCAAGACTCGGCGACCTTCGCCAGGAATCCGTTCCACATTTCGTCGTTCGCCTTGCCATCGAGGCCCAGGCGGACGATGACCATGTCCCATTCGGGGATGACGAAACACTTGTTGTTGTTGTGGCCGGAAGCCCAGAACGTTCCCTCCGGCGCGGCGGGCAGTTTACGC
>Ga0351963_1050_pt1 | contig 19293 bp, 23 predicted proteins | sample TotcelT113001N14_FD_205804 | JGI IMG/M metagenome (GOLD analysis project Ga0351963, IMG submission 205804) | Enriched cells from coal bed in the Powder River Basin, Montana, United States - Total cells T11 rep3 HSBNCT.T11.300.1.N14 ... | reverse complement strand
GCTGTCTGGGGCGGATTGAATGCCTGGGGACAGGGGCGGCGATGGGACCAGCCCCTGCCGGATCGCGGCTACGCTCACGTCGCGACGCCGGGGCCACAGGCCACAACGTCCGTGAACGCGACGCGGGCGAACGTCGGGCGAATTGGTGCCGCGTCTTCTTCTTCCTTCTGCAGAGGGGGGAGGATCTTGCGTTCGCCGGTGGATCGGCTATTCTGATTCCACAGACCGAAAGACGGTCGGCGGCGTGCCGGAACACGGCGTGCTGACGGCTTGTTGGGATTTTGAATGGCAGGACGGGGTTCTTGGACTTGGCTGTCTGGGGGGGATTGGGAGGCATCGCGTTTCGAGATATCGGTGCTGGAAACGGAATGTATCGTGACACTCGCCACCAGCCCACTAGACGGAGGGAGGCGGCTTGGATCGGGCGTTCTTGGTGAATTCGCGATTTGCGATATGCACACCTGTCAGTTGATACGGTCGGAAGCCCGCGTATGCGATTGAGTCGGACCGCGTGTTTTGGCACGCGACCGCGCCAACAAGGAGTTGCACATGGATGGCACGGCTATTGGAATTGATCTGGGCAGCGCTGCGTCGTCGATGGCTTGGGCGACCTCGGAGGGACAGGTTCAGGTCATCTGCAATGCGGAGGGCGACCCGACTACCCCATCAGCGATAGATTTTAGCCAGTCGCCACCGATCGTTGGCAAACCTGCGTGGAAACGCCGGCTGACAGGCGCGCCTGAGGTCGTGACGCTTTTTCGCAGATGGATGGGGACGGGGCAAGTTCACCGCTTCGGCGACCACGACTGGACCGCCGTCGATATGGAGGCGCTCCTTCTGGCCAAATTGCGAAGGGACGCCGAGGCGGCGCTACAGCGGCCCATCACGCGGGCCGCCATCGGGACCCCAGCGTACCTCGTTGGACCGCAGGTGGATTCATGTTACCGAGCAGCTTTGCTGGCTGGCTTCGAAAAAGCTCACCTGATCCAGGAACCGGTCGCTGCTGTGCTGGCCTACATGAACCGTCACCGCCTGACAGATGGGGTCTATATCGTGTATGACCTCTCGGCCGTCACGTTCGACGCCTCGCTGATCAAGATCACTGACAGCGACGTTACCGTTGTGGCGATCGACGGCGACAATTTTCTGGGTACGATCGATTGGACACAGCGGATCGCTGCCTGGATATCCGAGCACGAGGACTGCGCCAGCCCATCTGCTCCAAGGGATGATGCCAAGTGTCTTACCCAGCTCATGCCAATCGCGGAGCTGTTGAACGAAGCGATGTACACCCGACCTGAAGCACATTTCTCGCTGGACGGGCGCACGCAGCGGACGTTCACACGCACCCAGTTTGAGGAGTTGACCGCCGATCTCCTGCAACAAACGGCAATTCGTTGTGAGAGGCTGCTTAAGAAGGGGAACATCTCCTGGGAGAAGGTCGACGCGGTGATGCTGGCGGGAGAAGCGGCGCGGATTCCCACCGTTGTCGACTTCGTGAGACGCATTTCTGGCAAGGACCCGTTGCCTATAGTAGCGGAGGCCATAGCCGTCGGGGCAGCAATCTGGGCTGCGTTGCTGGACGGCGGTGCTGACGGCGCGCTGCCGGAGAGCCCGAAAGAGCCGGTACTGCAACTGCCGCCGGAGGGAACGCGGCTCCGGGTTGTGGATACTCTCGTCGTGAATCGGGGTGGGCCCCCGGCACGAATCGAGCTTTGCGTGGGCGACCTGACTACGCTCCAAGCGGAGGACGCCGTGGACGTTCTCATTGTGTCGGCGTTCCCCGACTGTTACACGCCGTTGCCCGGATCGCTGATTGGCGCGCTGGCCCGGAAGGGCATTAGCGTCGAGGAACTTGCGAGGCATAAGGAAGTGGATCTGCGGCAAAGCTTCTCTTGCTGGATGTCCCCAAGACTTGTGAACCTCCCGCCGGGAATTCATTTCGGTCGCATCCTGTGTTTCGAGCCCTACGCGAGGGGCGCGCCCGCCGAGTTGGTGGGGGATATCTTCCGCAGTCTGTCACCCTTTATCGGCGAGAACCCTCCGATCCGGACCGTGGCGACCCCCATTCCGGCGAGCGGCTATCAGTGCGCGGACCCCGAGAAGATGCTTTGGCTCCTAGTCCAGGCTGCCGTACACTGGATGGCCGTGGGCATGCCCTTGTCGCGTTTGAAGGTCTGTGCCCTGCCTGGCCCGAACGTTGAATCCCTGCAGAACGCGTTCCAGGAGCTGAAGCGGGCCTGCGCTCCGCAGGCACCGACCTCCGCCAATTCGTTCAAGTACGACGTCTTCATGAGTTACGCTCACGCCGACCTGAACGAGGTATCCATATTCGAGCACAAGCTGACGGAGGCCATGCCTGAAGTGCGGCTATTCATCGATCGGAAGGCCCTGAACCCTGGGGCCGTGTGGCAGCAGGAGATCTACGAATCGCTCGACGACTGTCGGAAGGTGGTCGCACTTCTGACGCCAGCTTACCTCGGTTCTAAAGTCTGCCTGGAGGAATTCAACATCGCGCTGTGTCGCAACCGTGAGGCGGACCGCCAAATCCTGTCGCCCGTCTACCTGTACTCGGCCAACCTTCCGACATATATGAAGGTGGTTCAGTTCTTCGATTGCCGGGAATGCGAACCGGCCAAGATCGACCAGGTCTGCCACGTACTGAGCGAGGAATTGTCCACCGAGGCATGAGGTCGAGGGTGTCCCATGCCGGCTCGCTGGAAAACCGTCCGCGTGTTCATCTCCTCCACGTTCCGCGACATGCAAGCGGAACGGATCGCGGCCAAGCGGCTACGTCGCCCACGTCGCGATAGCGGAATGAGCCAGCACCTGCCGGATAGTGGCCGAGTGGCTGCCGACACGTCTGCCGCGACCTATGGCTGACCGACTGCCTGGGCCACGTGGTATTGCCTGCCGGATCGCGGCCAAGCGACTGACGCTCACAGGCGGTGCTGATCGTGTGAGCGTCCGGTTGCTGGATCGCGGCCAAGCGACGCTCGCAGGCAGGGCCACAGGCCACAACGCCCGTGAACGCGGCACGGGCGAACGGCGGGACGTGGCGGCGGCACCAGCCGGATCGCGGCCGAGCGTTCACTGGGCAGCCTGCCCCGAGCCAGGCTGCGGAATTTCGGGCTGAACGCATTTGACCTTCGTCTCTGTTCGGCGATAATCACGCGATCGGCTTCAGCTGCAGAGTTCAGGACGTGAAAGGACAGAGCATGCTGTTCTGCGTTTCCGTCGATTCCCCCGCCAATGCACGCGTCAAATCCAGTGGGCGATGGACAGTGGACGCGGAAGACGGCGAGCACGCAATAGCTGAGCTACTGACGTATGTATCGGCGAAACTGTGGCCAGCGGGATCGGTTTGGAAGTTGTCAGTCCTGTGTGCGGATTGCCCATATCGAGCGGCGTCCCACGATGACGGATGGCCATATCGCCCAATTCACTGTAACGGGCAGCGATAGATGCCCTGCCGAACGGCAAGGACGGTTCCGCGTCTCGGTGACATCGAACGGAGGATCGCGGCCAGGCGATGTTCAAACGCGGAACGTCGCCCTGTGCCCACGTCGCGACGGCGGGCCAATTGGCCACAGGGATGCGACTTTCGCCCGTGAACGCGACACGGGCGAACGCAAAAAATGCCCGGCCGCGAAAAATCGCTCTGAGGCAAGAATTCCTCAGAGCGATCAGGCGGCTACGCTCACAGGCGGGGGCTATCGTGTGAGCGTCTGGCTGCCGGATCGCGGCCGAGCGGCTACGTCGCCCACGTCGCGACGCCGGGGCCACTGGCCACAACGCCCGTGAGGCGGCGGCGGGTCCGGTCACGAACGCGTCGGCCCCTTGTTTTCCTGCCCACCAGGCGACGGTAAACTGAACGATCGCTGCATCCACGCGGCAGCTGAACGCCGAGCCGGACCTCGTGCAGGAAAGTGATCCGAGATGAGCATGACCGTGATCGTTTATGCAGTCCCCACTGCGGATGCCGACCGCTTGACCAACGATCCCGATTTATCTGCCGAATTCACGCGGTACGGCAACCCAACGGCCGTTTCGGTGTCTCTGGAAAAATCGTGGCACGGCTTGCATTACCTGCTCACTGGCGATGCATGGGAGTCGGCTGGGCCAAAGGCATTTCTGATTGCGGGCGGCCGTGAAACCCCGGAATCCGATGCCGGCTACGGTCCAGCGAGGCTGTTTTCGCCCAGCGAAACCGCCGACATCAACGCTGCCATTTCGCCGGTCAGCGGCGATGAACTCTGGGGACGTTTTGATTCGCAGGAGATGGCCTCGCAGGACATTTATCCCATGATCTGGGACGAGTCCGAAGCTGACCTCAAGGAGGAGTATTTGTTCTGCTTCCACGACCTGAAAAAGCTGATCGCCAATGCGGCCGCGACTGGCCAGGGGTTGTTGGTGGTCCTTGCGTAGCCGTACCGTGACGGGCAACGGGCTGGTCGCGATTCCTGTGGGCAACACCTGCGGATCGCGGTCCAGCAGCTACGTCGCGACGCCGGACCACAGGCAACCTCGCCCGTGAACGCGATACGGGCAAACGTGGGCCGCGATGGGGGCAGCAACTGCCGGATCGCGACAGGGCGGCTACCTCGCCCACGTCGCGATGCCGGGGCGGACCGCCACTTTCGCCAGACTGAATTGACAACCGACCGGCGAAATCGGCAGCAACTGATTGACTTCGTGGTACTGCGGCCGTAGATTCGTCCTCATCGTTAGTTACACCGCGAGAAGAACGAAGCTTGAATGGCTGCCCTGGTTCGCTGATCCTGTTCGCGTCAAAGACCTCACAGTGGTAACGGTGCCATGACCTCGCAACCTCCGTCTCCGAACCCGTTCGCCGACACCTCATCCGTCTCACCCGTCGCCCCGGCAGAAGGCACACCAAACAACTCTACGACGGGACGCGAAGCCTATAACATCGTCTCGGACACTGTCGTGGGGATGAACATTCGGAAGTCGGACAATTTGTTTCAGCTCAAGGTCATTCTGGCTTGCGTACTCATTGGAGTCCCACTCGGCGCAGTCGCCGGAGCCATGTTGTCGGATTCCAACAACCGTCTGGTTGGTGCTTTGGGAGGTGGTCTTGGGCTGGGTTTCGCCGGGGTCGTACTGGGTCTGTTCGGCAGCGGAATCTACCTCATGATTTACCGAGCCGTTCGTCATTTGAAGGGGAAACACGACTGATGCTGCCCGTGCCCGCCGTAGACTGGGATTGCGGCCGCCGGATCGCGGCCAAGCGGACAATGTGACGTGGGGCACGTCAATGGCGAGGCGTCCGTTCTCGACAAACGTTGTGGACTGCAATCCACAAAAGCGTAAAATCAAAACTGCCGCTTCAGGCGGAGTCGAGAAAACACCTGTCTCGAACACGAAGTGGTTCTTGTTCGGTGCGGGCAGTTGAACTGTAGCTCGTGGCATTCCGAGTCGAAGTTTTCTATTTTTGGGAGGACGAACTGTGGCACTGAACGTCTCGCGTGTTGATGTGTGGGCAGCCAGCATCGAAGACAAGCCTGGCGGGTTAGCGGACAAATTGAACGCATTGGCTGCGGCGGGGGCGAAATTGGAGTTCGTCGTCGCCCGCAGGGCACCGGACAAGCCCGGTACAGGAGTCGTGTTCCTGACACCGCTGACGGGGCCGGCGCAGATTCGGGCGGCAAAATCGGCGGGGTTTGAGAAAACCAAGACCCTGCACTCCGTGCGGATTGAAGGGCCAGACAAACCGGGGCTTGGCGCTCAGATAACCAGGGCGATGGCGGAGGCTGGCATCAATCTCCGCGGGCTGTCAGCCGCTGCAATTGGCAAAAAGTTTGTCGCCCATCTAGCTGTGGACAGCTCTGCCGACGCCACCAAGGCAGCGGGGATCTTGAGACGCATGTGACCAGCTGAGCAGGACGGGATGCTTCGCGGCCAGGCGGCTAATGCTCACAGGCGGTGCCTATCGTGTGGGCGTCCGGCTGACCGGCCATCTGGATGCGTTCGGCCACGTGTGAGGGAAGGCGAAAAGCCGCTATCATGAAGGTGCTGTGAATTGACTTAAGACGCGACCACCCAGCAGGCGGGCACTGTGGGGAGTGCTTGGAGATTCGCTCGTACATCGGCGAGAGGCAGGCAAAGATGAGAATCTTCTTGGCCGGGGTGACCTGTATTGGCAAGACAACCATCGGGGCTCACCTAGCGGCACTCCGGGGAATCCCCTTCTTCGACTTAGACCACGAAGTTGAGCGTTTCTTCCAGCGGCCAATTGGCCGAATTCAGGCTGAATGCCTTACGATGGCCTCGTACCGCCAGAAAGCGGCAAAGGTGCTGAAGAACTTGCTGGCTCAGGAGCAGTCTCGCGAGTCCGTTATTGCCTTGCCACCCAGCGGACTGATGGGCAGCTACTGGAAGATTGTGAAGACGACCCGAGGGGGCGTCGTCGTGCTCACGGATACGCCGGAGAACATCGTTGAGCGGATTGCCTTCTACGACAAGGATTCCAGACCAGTCGAACGGGTCCTGACCAGCCGTGAGAAGCGGCTTTACGCTACGGAAGTGCGGAAGGACATGTCTTACTTCCGCCGGTCGTATGGGAACGCGCACCTTACGGTAGACATCGCAGGACTGGGGCCCAACCAAGCCGCAGCCAAGGTGAACGACACCCTGTTGCACTTTGACGAGGCGAAAACCGCCGGGGCGGGCTGACCTTGGGGTGCTGACCACATGCTGCACACGATTGGCTGACAGGCGGCCCTGGGGCGACTGAGGCTGCTTGGGCCAGCACCTGCCGGACCGCGGCTAGGCCGGCGCAAAAAGATGCCTCGACGTTTGCCGAGGCACTTGTGTCTTTCCAACCGCCCAAAACGGACCTGTCGCGGTCAAGCAGTGACGTGGTCCACGTCGCAACGCCGGGTCCGTCGGCCACAGACGCCACTTTCGTCCGTGAACGCGACACGGGCGAACGTGGGCGGGAACGGCGGCACCTGCCGGATCGCGGCCAAGCGGCTGCGTCGCGACGCCAGTCCCGCTATGGCCACAGGGACGCCACTTCCGCCCGTGAACGCGACACGGGCGAACATGGGGCCGCGGGACGGTAACGGCGCGACGGGCGGCACCTGCCGGATCGCGGCCAGACTACGTCGCGACGCCAGGGCCAGCAGGCCACAACACCCGTGAACGCGGCACGGGCAAACGGTGTGCCGCGGGGCGGGAATGGGCTGGTCGCGATCCCTGTAGACACAGGCGGTGCCTATCGTGTGAGCGTGCGGCTGCCGGATCGCGGCTACGTCGCCCAAGTCGCGACGCCGGGACCGCTGGCCACCACGCCCGTGAACGCGACCCAGGCGAACGGCGGGACGCGGGGGCGGGAATGGCAGCCCCGTGACCAGGACCTGCCGGATCGCGGCCAGCGGCTACGTCGCGACGCCGGGGCCACAGGCCACAACGCCCGTGAACGCGACACGGGCGAACGGCGGGAAGCGGGGGCGGCACCTGCCGGATCGCGGCCATTTGTACCAACACGGAAGCCATCTCTTGCGCCCAAGGCACGCGGGGCGTCGGCCAACACCTGCCGGATCGCAGCCAACTGGCTGATGCTCACGGCCGGCCCTGTGCCCGCGTCGCGACGCCGGTACCGTCCCTGGGTCACGTCAGCGGCGTGGCGATCCAGTGGACGTCGCGGGAATCGGCTGCGCCGGGAGGCAGCCGCAATATGGCAGACGCTCCGACTGTCTCTCCAGCGGGCCGTTTTCGGGTTATCAGGCCGGTTGGGCTCCCTTAACCAGCACATCCGCAGGCTTCCTTCCCACGGTCGGTCGCCCTTCCGCAGTTGCCTTCGCCTAGTACTTTTGCTTGCTCGGTTTACATTTGGTCAAGTGTTGGTCAACTGTGTACTTTGAAATTCACAGCGGACGATCTCCGCCGGGCGGCTTAGGGTTGCGAGCAATTCGAGTTTTCCGAATTATCTGGTTCGTCTTGGAGGATCAGCAAATTCGGGTACAATTCACGGTCGAGGAGTTGCAAACCTCGACCAAGGTCCTAGCCGTCGTCCGTGGATTTAGCCTTTCCGGCGGACGACGGCGGGACCGTTTTACAGGAAAGGCTATCTATGGACGGCACCGGCTTATCAGCACTCACCACGCTTGCTTCTGAAGTTCTCACCGTGGCGAGCCGTTTCGATCGCTTGGCGGGACTATCGCCTCCTGTCGACCCGGACGTCGAGAATGGGGTCCGGGTCGCAACAGAGGAGCTTGTGTCGTCCCTCCGGCGGCTCAGCGATCTGTTGAACGACGGCGATCATCTGACGGCGATCAGAGAGGCGAGCGGCGATCCTGTCACGTTGGCGGGAACGACACGGGAGAGCGTAGTCGAGATCGTTGAGGAGGTCGGTTGGTCCCTCCTGTTTGCCGTGGCGGGTCCGGCGGACAAATTGTTGACACGCCAAGCGGCGGTTGATCAGAAGCGGCTGTTCTCCCTCGATCCGGCGGCGGTCGTTCGCAGTTGGACGGCGGTCCGATCTGCGATCCCGAAACACGATCAGCGGGATCTCGATCTGCTTGAGGTCGCACTCCGGAAGGAAAGTTTGCGGGCGGAGCGGCTTGCACCAAGACAACAGGCAGCGGAGCCGGAGGTCGTCCAGTCTCCGCCGGACGAACTACTCGCCAAGCTATCTAAACAGCAAGAGCGAATGGTTAAGTTCGTCTGGGGCAAACCGGCGGTTGCTCGTCATAAGTTCGAGGCTCACGTCTGGAAAGGGACCAAGATCCCGGAAAAAAAGACGGTTGAACGACAGGTCCAACGACTGAATGACGATCTGATCGAGTTGCGGGCGGGCTACGAGATCTCCATCAATGACAGGTATGTGAAGTTCGGCCAGCTATCCGCCAAATAGACAAAAGAGCGACAGTCTTGTCGGTTATTTTGTCACCACTCCCGTGGACAATGACGCTCAGTTAATGCGTTGTTTTCTGCGGGAGTTTTTTTATGGCGGACGATCAAGTCAAACTGGACCAGTACCTCGAACGGCTACCTCCGCCGAACGAGATTCGGGACCGGCTCTGCCGAAACTTTCGAGAGGCAAAGCTACTCCGTCAGTTGCTCAAGCTCAGTGAACAGCGGCAGCGGGTTCGGGAGGTCTCACCATGCGGACGGTAGCCGATCCCGCCGATCTATCCGATCGTTTCACCGTTGAGGTTGATCCGTCCGTTGACGCCGTGGACATCGACCAGGCGGTCGCCAAGTTTTTGTTGGCGGTCGTCCGCAAAAACAAAACGTCTCGATCGCAGCCGGGATCTCCGGCGGCGGCGGTTGGTTTTTCAATTTCACCCGAGGTCACGGAAAGGCAAAACACATGACCGCGCTAATTCGTCCGGACCATTTCTATTCATCGTTGGTAGCCGACGAGATCACGATCACGCAGGACGAACAGACTGAACTCGAACGGCACGCTACGAAAATTCGTGAGGTTCAAAGTAAGGTCCGCAGGACAGCGGCGGCGGGAGTGTTACGGATCGGCGCGGAGTTGTCCGCCGCGCAGGCTCAGTTGTCCAAACACGGCGATGGCACATTCGCTAAGTGGTCCCGAGCACGTTGTCTGATCTCCAAGTCAACCGCGTACCGAGCGATCGCAGCATACGCCGCATTCAAAGATTGTCCCAACGTGGGACAAACTTTCGAGCCGTCCGCCATGTACGTCCTATCTGCCGATAGCACGCCAGAGGAAGCTACAGCCGAGGCACTCAGGCGAGCCGATCAGGGAGAACTCATTACGGCGAAGGTGGCACGGGAGATCATTCGCAGTTACACCACGCAGGACGAGGACCAGGATCGAGACGACGACGATCAAGACGACGTGTTGACGTGGGACCCGATGGAGTGTTTGCGAGACATTCACCGCGAGGTCTCACGGTGGCGCCAAGTATGTCCCAAGGACCAGTTGGCCGGACTCAAACAGGTTCTCCAAGACTTGCTCACGCAGATTGATCGCACCGAGGCGAAACAGGCACAAGGCTAAACAAAACCTCGATCGCAGCCGGGATCTCCGGCGGAGGTCGTCGGGAAGGCAAACACGAATGACACCTACCATTCTTTCACGACTGACGAACGTCCGGAAAAACGGAGCCGGTTGGACGGCACGCTGTACGGCTCACGACGACGGACGGAATAGCTTGTCGATCAGTATCGGCGACGACGGCAGGACGCTTGTTCATTGTCACGCTGGCTGCGATACAGAGGCGGTCGTTAAGGGTTGCGGTTTGACAATGGCGGCTCTTGCATCACCAAACGGCAACGGACACACCACCACGATCAAGCCGAGGATTGTCGCAACGTATGACTATCGGGACGAGCAAGGGACGCTCCTATACCAGGCGGTCCGTCTTTTACCAAAGGACTTCCGACAGCGGAAACCGGACGGCAGCGGCGGCTGGACGTGGAAACTTGGAGACGTCCGGCGGGTGCTTTATCGACTGCCGGAATTGATCGCAGCCGATCACGGTGAATGGGTGTTGATCTGCGAAGGCGAAAAAGACGCCGATCGTTTGGCGGCGGTGGGTTGGGTTACAACCACGAATTGTGCCGGAGCGGGAAAGTGGCGGGACGAGTACAACCAGCACCTTGCCGGTCGTCGGGTTGCGATCCTGCCGGACAATGACAAGCCGGGTCGAGATCACGCCGCACAGGTTGCGGCAAGTCTCCAAGGGATCGCAGCGGAGGTTAAGGTCGTTGAACTGCCGGGGCTGACGGGAAAAGGCGACGTCACCGACTGGTTGGACGGTGGCGGGACGCAAGATCAGTTGGACCAGTTGATCCTGGCAGCCGAGCCGTGGACACCGGCGGCGGAGCGGTCGTTTTTCGATCAGGTCGAGACAGCAAAAAAACAGGTCCGCAGCAAGGCACCTCCGGCACCTCCGGCACCGTGGGTCAAGTTTCCGATCGAGTCATTCCCGGAGCCGATCAGGAGCTACGTCACGGCAACGGCGGAGATCACCGGGACCGATCCGGCATTCGCTGGGACGGCGGTTTTACCTTGTCTTGCGGGTGCCGTTGGGATCAGCCGAGCGTTGCGGCTCCGGGACCGTTGGATCGAGCCGTCGGTCCTTTGGTGCGGTATCGTCGGTCCGTCCGGCAGCGGCAAGTCACCAGCACTCGACCAAGCGACATACCACGTCAAAAAGAGACAAGCGGCTGCATTCGAGCTTTACGGACAAGAGCGGAAAGAACACGACCAGGCGGTCGAGTCTTTTCGGTTGGCGTTTGAGGATTGGAAAAAGAGCGGACGTAAGAAAAACGATCCGCAGCCGGAGGAACCGATCGAGCCGATCTGCCGGAGGCTATACGTTGCTGACGTAACAACCGAGGCACTCGGACCGATCCTGGCTGAAAATGGGCGAGGCGTCTTGCTTTGCCGTGACGAGCTATCTGCATGGTTCAATTCGCACGGCGAGTACAAAAAAGGTCACGGGTCGGATGTAGAAAAGTGGTTGTCAATTCACGGCTGCCGGGATCTGCTATCCGACAGAAAAACGGGAGACAACCGGACGGTTTATGTCCGGCGAGCGGCGGTTTCTATTGTTGGCGGAGTTCAACCCGGAACGCTACGTCGGGTTCTCGATCCGGCAAGTTTTGAAAGCGGGTTGGCAGCAAGGTGGCTCTTTTGTTGTCCACCACGTCGTCAGCGGCAGTGGACAGAGGCACGCATCGACCAACGTCTCGACCAGGCGGTCGAGGATGTTTTCGGTTACCTCTATGGACTGGAGCCGGAGATCCGGGACGGACACCTCGATCCGGTCATCGTCGATCTGACACCGGACGGAAAAAGGGAGTTTGTTGGTTGGTACAACCAACACGGGGCACGGCTTACCGATGCTGATGGAGCCGAGGCGGCGTTGTTGTCGAAATGCGAAGCGGCGGCCGCACGGCTGGCGTTGGTCATCCACCTTTGCCGACAGGTCACAGGGGACGCCGGAGACGCCGTTGACGGCGACAGCATACGATCGGGGATCACCTTGGCTGAGTGGTTTGCTGCCGAGGGCTTGAGGCTGTACGCCATGTTCAGTGAGACGGACGACGGTCGTCAGCAGCGGGAATTGATCGAGCTGATCACACGACGTGGCGGGACCGTCACACCACGAGATCTGATGCGGTCGTCCCGCAAGTACAGCACGGCGGACCAGGCGGAGGCGGTTTTACAGGATCTTGTCTCCGCAGGGTTGGGATCGTTTGACGTTTCGCAGCCGTCACAGGGACCGGGTCGTCCCGTTTGTCGTTTCACGCTTGCTGACGCCGTTGACGTTGACACAAATAGCGGAAACACGGCGGAAACGGCAATTGTGTCAGCGTCAGCGCTGTCAACGGGTCCGGAAATGAAAGTTGCGGACGAATGGGAGGAGGTCGTTTTATGAGTCAATTTGTCGAGGTTCTCGCCAAGATCGACAACGGCGGCGGAATGATCACCATCCGGGACCAGGAGGTCCGGCTCCGGGTCCGTCCGGGACTGTTGACCGATCAAGACCGGGAGATCCTGGCGAGGCACCGGGACGACGTTCTCTGCATGCTGACACCCGTTGACGTTGACACAACTACACCAAACACGGCGGAAACGCCAATTGTGTCAACGTCAACGCTGTCAACAGACTGGGAGCCGGAGGTCGAGTATCACCTTGCACCGTTGGCACGCTGCGGTACATGCGGGTCGTTCGAGCGATGGCAGGACATTCGTGGCGGTTGGCATTGTGCCGAATGCGAGCCGCCGGTTAAGGCGGAGCGGTTGCGGGTCGAGGCGGCACGGTTACGAGAACGAAACTTCACACGGAGGGTTGCGAAATGATCGAGCATTTGAGGCACGAAAAGACGATCGTCAAACAGTTGTTCGGTGGTCTGGCTACACTCACCGAAACGGCACGAACCAAGGCAGGACCAGGAGCCGTGGAGATCCGGATCGGAGATCAGGTCGTCGGGTTCGGTGGGTCACTCCGAGAGGCGCTCACCAGCCGAGCCGAGACGGCGATCAGGAGGGTTGTTCTGTGAAGAAACAACGTCGGGACTGGGGCGGACTTCTCACGGCGTTTGACGGTAGGGTGAGACCGCCGGTTTGTTGCGGCAGGACCAGGCGGGAGCCGTTGTCAGTGTTGCTCGAACGACACGAAGCGGAGGAACACGTCGTTAACGGCGGCAGGATGCGTCAAGGTGAGTTGTTCGAGGTTGGCGCGAGTTCGGACACCAACGACACGGCGCGAGCGACACCGACAAGCAGGGAGGCGGTAGGGTGCAATACCGGACAAGGGGGTCCAAAAGGTACTTCCGGAGGGGGTCCGGCGCGAGGTATCTAACCCGCAGCGAGCGCCTCCAAGATATAGTTCTCTTGTTACAACAAACACCAAAAAAGCGAGGCTCCGATGGGACGTCCCAAGACCATTTTTATTGATCGAGATCAATTGCTTGTGGGTATCTGGCAGGCGGTACACGACGATCTCGCTCTGTTACAGGCGGAACTCGATCGGCTCAGCACCAAAATGGAAACCTCGATCTATTCGTACGAGCGATCAAGGTTTTCTCAGCAGATTGCACACCTCCGGCGAGCGATCACAAACCAGGAAAAGGACGGATGGGTCGTTTACAACACGGAACGATTTTCTCAGCGAGAACTCACGCCGTCCGAACGTCTCCGGGTCCAACAAGCCTTGCGATCAATGGAGACTGGCGGCTTGCTTCAAATTGAGGGAGCCAAGGCAACGGCTTTGCGGCTCACGGCGGCGGGACTGCTCCGGGTTGAGGCTCTGTTCAAACGTCAAGAACGAGCGGCACGGGACACAACCAGGATCGGACCGATCGGAAAAGAGGGAGGTTGACCGATGTACAGTTTTGAGTTGACGGCAGGTTTTCCGTTGATCGGCTTTGACGAGATCGAGGTTTTCGCTCAGCGATCCGCAGAGATGGAACTCACCGTCGAGGTCGAGGTTGACGACGACGAAACACGCCACCACGCCGAGCAATTCCTACACGGAGACGTTGGACATGCAAGAGCGGTCCGGCGACGAGAGAGAATGAGAGAGTTTTCTATCCACCAGCAAGTCACACAAAAATGATCGTCTCACCGTGGGACGATCGCATTTCACCAGGGAGAACAGACGCATGGTTACGAGTATCACACTGGCAAAAAAAGAAGGTCGGCTACGATCAGCGGAGAGGGACCAGCAGCCGGATGAGACAGATGAATTCGTCCAACAGGTTGTTGCCGAACAACAGCGGCGGCAGGCGGCGGCGGAGGCGATCTGCGAACGGATCGCACGGGACGGAAACGAGCCGTCACCAGCGGAGTTGTCTCTATTGCGATCAGTGGCGCCGCCGTCAACAGGCAGAGAATATCACCGGAAGAAAGAGTTTCGAGACTGGCTCGAACGACAGGTCGGACGGATCAAGTATCGTCTCACGCTACAGGAGCGAGCCGGGACCGAACGGGACCGGGAACTCGCACGATCAGCAGCGGAGGCGGCGGTCGTCGCACGACAGAAAGAGGGACCGGCGATCGAGGCGGAGATCCGCAAACTGCAAGACACGCTGGCGGCACTCGACCAGGCTGTCACGGTCACCCAGGCGGACGTCGATCGTCAAACGGCGGCGGTCATTGCACTTTGTGACGAGGCACGGTTGCCGGAGGTCATTCAAGATCAGTTGCGAGCGTTACGGCGACAACATGAGGCGGAGTTCGCAGCCGAGCTGCGGACGCTGCAAGCGAGGTCCGCCGCACTCGACCAGGTCCTGGCTTACGATCCGGACAAGGACGTCGAGAAAATTCGTATGCACATCGAACCGAACATCGACTGCGGAACGACGACAGCGGAACGGGTCGAGCGGTTTTTTCGCCAGCGGAAATATGATGAGGCGGACGTCGAGGCACACCAGCGAATGTTAGACGGTCGCTCACGGCTCACGTCCCAATTCTACGCGGACAAGCTGAACGTCACCGAGTGGAAAGCCTACTGCGGCACGATCCGGACGGAACTCGAAACGAACCGTAAGCGGATCTCCGAGTTGGAACACCGCAAGGCGGAGGCGGATCAGGATGTCGAGGCACTCCGCAGGCATTTCGTTAAGTGAGAGTTGGCGAGGTCCGGCGGTTATGGGTTTTGCGATCGTCGGCACCTCGCCGATGGCCGGAGCGGCAGTCGCCGTCCGGCGGCGGGACGCTCGAGCAACGGCGGGCGTCCCGCCATTTTGAAACACGGGGGAACGGTGGGTCGGTCTCACCGTGGCGGTCGCCGTTGGGTCCGAGCGGCGACCGCCAATTTTTAATTCTGACGCACGGAGCGGAGACGGGTATCAAACGTCACGGGACCGGCTCTGCGCTCGCTACGAGCGATCCTGGCGATTGTTTTTGGCGGCAGGACGGGACCAGCACACAGGAAAGGCAAAACATGGAACTAGCACAGGCTCAAACGATCGCTCAGCGGATCAAGGCGGAGTTGGCTCCGCATTGTGAACGGATCGAGATCGCAGGCAGCATCCGACGCAGAAAACCGGAGGTCAAGGACGTAGAGATCGTCTGCATTCCCAAGACGATCCGGGGCGGCTTATTCGGCGATCTGATCGAGCGATCACCGGGTTTTCGACGAACGGTTGACCAATGGACACCGATCAAGGGATTGTCGCACGGCAAGTACACACAGCGGCGGTTGCCGGACGGGTTGGTCCTCGACCTGTTCACGGCTACGCCGGAAAACTGGGGACTGATCCTGGCGATCAGGACCGGCTCAGCCGAGTTCTCGCACAACGTCTTGGCAGCCGGTTGGGTCCGCCGTGGCTACAGCAGCCGGGACGGCACGCTGTACCACGGGGACGAGCCGGTCGAGGTCCGGGAGGAGCCGGATCTGTTTCGGTTGATCGCCTTGCCGTGGGTTGAACCGGAGCGGCGGCTCTGATCGTAGTTGTCACTTGACACCTACTAGACAATACTTGACAGCGGAAAACTTACGCTGCGAAATGACAGGAAAGAAAACCTGGCGAATGCCGGACCGGCTGTTGAACACGTCTTGCGGCGGCTGTAAAATGAACGAGCCGCAAGGGTGCTGACAACACCGATTGCGGCTCTGACCTCCGAGCACCTTTATTCAGGAAAGGCACGTCGATGGCTGCACGCAATTCTAACGGCAAACCGAGTTCGGAAAAAGCCGTCCTTTATCTGCGAATGTCGTCCGCCAAGCAGGAAACGTCGATCGACGCTCAGCGGCATGAATTGACCAAGTACGCCGCACGGCACGACTACACGATCGACACCGAGTACATCGACGAAGCGATCTCCGGCGACAAGACGGAACAACGAACCGGCTTTCTTGCCTTGCGGGACGCTGCGGAGCGGAACGAGTTCTCGGTCGTCCTTTGTTGGGACCAGGATCGGTTCGGTCGGTTCGATCCTCTGGACGCTGGCTTTTGGATTTATCCGTTTCGACAAGCCGGGGTCCGGTTGGAGACGATCGCACAAGGCAAGATCGACTGGGAGGATCTGACGGGACAGTTGATCTATTCCGTCAACCAACTGGGCAAGGCTCAATTCCTCCGGGATCTGGCACGCAACACAACCAAGGGACAAGCACGATCAGCACGATCCGGCAATAACGGCACCGGCGGGCGCGCACCCTACGGCTACAGGCAGAGCGGCTCCGAGGTCTCGATCGTCGAGGCGGAGGCGGAGGTCGTCCGGTCGATATTCCGACAGTACCTTGAACCGGGATCTGGACTGCGGTCGATCGCAGCCGAGTTGAACCGGCGGAACATTCCGTCTCCGGGAGGGTCGTCCAGCAAGTGGCGGAACTCGACCATCCGAACGATCCTCAAACGGCAGAAATACACCGGGTCGTTTGTGTACGGCTGCCGAACGGTGGGACGCTATTTCGGGATCAGGGACGGCGAGATCATACCACGCCGCAAAACGGACGGGACGGATCGGTCGTCGTCTCCGATCGTTCACCAGGACAAGTTCGAGGCGATCATCGACCAGGAAACGTTCGATCAGGTCCAAGCACGTCTCACCGTCCGCAAACGGAACACGGCACCGAAAACCGCACGGCAATACCTCTTGTCCGGTCTCTGTGTTTGCGGCGACTGCAATTCACGAATGCAAGGGACCAGACCGGCGGCTCCGGGTTATTGCTGTCATCTGTACCATACCGGCGGCGGGTCGGCTTGCTGGCACAACACGATCAGCGAGGCTCCGTTGGTCGAGTGTATCGTCCGCAAGATCAGGGAACGCTATCTCAGCGAGGCGGCACTCGCACGGCTCCGCAAGGCGCTCGAGGCGGAGCAGGCACGGGACGAACCGAAACCACGGGACGAGGCGCGGCTCCGCCGGGAGATCGAGGTCCTCGACCGCAAGATCGACAATGCGGAGACGGCGGTCCTCGACGCTCCGGTCAATTCACGATCCGGGTTGTATCACAAGCTGGAAACCATGAACACGGAGCGGGACCGGCTCAAAGCGGAATTGGCGGCTCTGGCAAGCCGGGAGACGGCACGGGGAACGAATGACGGCTCAGAGATCGACCAGGCGATCGAGGCGTTACAGAGGCTCAGGGAGGCATTCGCAGAGGCGGAACCGGACGAGACGAAAACGCTCCTGGCGGCGGTCGTCTCCAAGATCGTCCTACACTTCAACCACGGGGAGACGAAAACCGGACGCAAGACGTCCAAGTTCTCGCACGGGTTCATTCACGTCAAGCCGGACGCCGGAGGCGGTTGGTCGTTCGGTTCTGACGATCCGCAGTTGTCACACTTGAACAACACAGGGTATACTGTCCTCCGATCAATTCCCGTTTTCGTACAGGGGACTTGCACCCCACAAGTTCACGCCCATGTTGGGCGTACCGAACACCCGAGCCGCCGACCGGGCGTGTGGGAAATGGAAGGTCAGTTGGCGGCGGTCGGGTGACGTCTCTCGCTCGGCGGCGAGGATAACAATGGAATCGAAATATCAAATTTTCCTCTCGTACAGCAATAGAGATTCTGAGCTAGCTCAGACGGTCTTCGAATTCCTGACATCCCAATGCCTGCGCGTCTTCTTCAGTAGGGTGACATTACATGCCATACCAGCGTACCGGGAAGCTATCGACGCCGCTTTGGACGATGCTCAGGTCCTCGTTGCGGTCGGGGCATCGGCTGCGAACCTGCGTTCCGCCTGGGTCGAGGCCGAGTGGGGGACATTCGTCCACGCTATCCGCTCCGGCCGCAAGCCGCGAGGAGCGGTGTTCACCTACGTGATGGGGATTGACGACGGAGATCTTCCGCGTTGCCTCCGCGAAGGTCGCGTAATCAAGCACGGTTCCGGGTCTCTGGAGGTCTTGGCCAAGGAAGCCGCGCAGGTGCTGGGGGTGCAGCTGTCCCCTCCGCCCAGTCCCGGCCGTTGTGTGGCAGGTGCGGCGTCCCGAGGCGAAGACGCGGACAACCAAATTCCGTTCCGAGTAGTTGATACCATCATGGTACGGAAGGACTCGCGCACGGCAGAGATCCAGTTGTGTGTCGGGGATCTCTCAGAACTGCCGCCTGAACACGCGGTGGACGTGCTTGTTGTCTCAGCGTATCGGAACGAGTACGCGCCCATGCCCGGCTCATTGATCGGCTCCTTGGATCGTAAGGGAGTTTCGCTCGACCATCTCGCGAAGGCCAGGCAAGTCGACTTGCGGGACGCCTTCTCTTGCTGGCTATCCCGAGAGATCACCGACCGACGTCGGGGCATAGAGTTCAGGCGGGTTCTCTGCTTTGAGCCATCCAAGGAGGCAAATGCATCAGAACTGGTTGGCGACATCTACCGAAGCCTTGCACCGTTCGTTGCTGGGCAAGACCCCATCCGTGCCGTCGCAACGCCGCTCGTTGCCAGTGGCTTCCAAAGGGCAGATCCGAAGGCGATGTTGAAGCACCTTGTGGAAGCCTCGATTCAGTGGATGTCAACGGGCTTTCCCTTGTCTTGTCTCAAGATTGTCTGTCTGCCGCGACCGGACTTCGCAGAACTCGGGAGTCTGTTCGCGGAACTGAAGACACGCCACGCTGATACGGCATCGGAGGATGCCTCCCTATTCTCGTACGATTTCTTCATCAGCTACGCGCACGCTGACGCACATGAGGTATCCTATTTCGAGGAAGTGCTCCGCGCTCGACATCCAGAACTGCGTCTCTTCGTGGACCGGAAGGAGATAAGTGTTGGGGCAGAATGGCAGCGCGAAATCTTTGAATCGCTTGATGATTGCCGGAAAGTGATTGCGTTTTATTCGCCAGCCTACCTGAACTCAAAAGTCTGTCTTGATGAGTTCAACATCG
>Ga0351963_1049_pt1 | contig 19310 bp, 22 predicted proteins | sample TotcelT113001N14_FD_205804 | JGI IMG/M metagenome (GOLD analysis project Ga0351963, IMG submission 205804) | Enriched cells from coal bed in the Powder River Basin, Montana, United States - Total cells T11 rep3 HSBNCT.T11.300.1.N14 ... | reverse complement strand
AAAACCGATGTGCTGGAAACTCAGGCCAAGGCCGATCTGGCCGAAGCGCAAGTCATTGAAGCACACGACAACCTGGCAACAGCCCGCAACACCCTGGCCGGCATTGTGGGAAGGGAAGTAACGAATCTGGATGCGCTATCAGGCAATTTCCCCATCCAGCCGATGACTCCGACTGGCATCGAGCAATGGAAAGAGCTGGCTTTGGCACAAAATGCCGAAATCGTCGCACAGCGGTTCGCTGTTGATGCAGCTCGTCAGGAAATCAACAAGAACCGCGCCGGTCACTTTCCCCGCCTGGATGCAGTTGCCAGCCTGAGTGACAACAAATCCGAGTCATTAAACACGCAAGGTCAGGAGTATCGCTCCCGTGGTGTGGGCATTCAACTGAATATCCCGATTTTTTCCGGGGGCTATGTGAGTGCCGCGACAACCCAGGCAGCCGCCAATCATGCCAAGGCAAAGTCCGAACTGGATGCCAAGGTCAACCAGATCATGGTCGAGTTGCGCAAGCAGTACGGTCTGGTGAAAAGTGGCGAGCAACGAATTCGGGCGCTGGAAAAAGCGGTTGCTTCCGCGCGACTGCTGATCACGGCAACTGAAAAAAGCATACAAGGTGGTGTGCGCATTAATCTTGACCTGTTAAACGCTCAACAACAGTTGCATACTTCGCAACGCGATCTGGCGCAAGCACGCTATAATTACCTCCTTGCTTATCTGCGCTTACGGTATGCCGCCGGCATATTGACCCATCAGGATCTGCGCGTCGTGGCAGGCTACTTCGTGCCAAGCCGATAAGCACAAGGTATTGAAATCCTTACGATTTCGAGGTATAATTTCAGGCTTTCCTCTTCCCACACTCGTCTTGACGCCGGGGTGGGCGATTTTTCAATCCGTCCAAAAGGAGATTACATGCGTCATTATGAAATTGTTTTTATCGTGCATCCCGATCAGAGCGAGCAAGTGCCCGCCATGATCGAACGCTACAAAAATACGGTCACCACTCGAGGCGGGAAAATCCACCGCGTTGAAGACTGGGGCCGCCGCCAGTTGGCCTACATGATCCAGAAGCTCGCTAAGGCACATTATGTGTGCATGAACATCGAGTGTGACAGCGAAACGCTGACTGAAATCGAAACCGCATTCAAATTCAACGATGCGGTACTGCGCCATCTGACCGTCAAAATGAAAAATGCTGAAACCGGCCCCTCCCCGATGATGAAATCGGTGCAAAAGGAAGAGTCGTCCAGGCAGCGCAGCACTGAAGCCCCGGCCGCCGCGCCTGCTGCAGCCTGATCGCATTTGACTGACGGAAAGGGCGTGAACTGAATCCCGAGAACCAGTTTCAACTCGTTGCCACCATCGTGGAGCGCGACATATTGCGCTATACACCGGCGGGCATACCGATAGTGACGGCAAAATTGCTGCACAGTTCAAAACAGGTTGAAGCAGGCATCGAAAGGCTGGTTGAATTTGAAATCCCCGCACTCGCCTCAGGCGAAATCGCAGGAAGGTTCAATCAGGCAGAACTGGGCGTTACGCACCACTTCACAGGATTCATGGCACGCAAGAGCCGCAACAGCAAAAGCCTCGTATTTCATGTTAATGATTTTTAGACGCTACTGACCAACACAACTAGCGCATTTATTTAGGAGCCCAAGATGGCACTCGGTAAAAAATTCGACAAGAGCAAACTCAAGGACAAAAACAAGCGCAAGCAGCAAAATCCGCTGTTCAAGCGCAAGAAATTCTGCCGCTTCACCGCAGCAAAAGTCGAGCAGGTCGACTACAAGGACATCGATGTCCTCAAGGATTTCATTCAGGAAAACTGCAAGATCATGCCGGCTCGTCTTACCGGCACCCGTGCGCACTACCAGCGCCAGGTTGACACCGCAATCAAGCGTGCACGCTTCCTTGCGCTGCTGCCCTACACCTCGCTGCACACGGCGTAATCGCAGCCTCGCAATAGGATATCGGAGATAAACATGGAAATCATTCTGTTAGATAAAGTCGGTAAACTCGGGAACCTCGGCGACATCGTTCGCGTCAAGGACGGCTACGCCCGTAACTTCCTGATCCCGCAAAAAATGGCTCGTCGTGCAACAGCGGCCGCAAAAGCCGAGTTTGAAACTCGCCGTGCAGATCTGGAAAAAGCCGCTGCAGAAAAACTGGCTGCTGCGCAAGCTCTGGGCGAGAAACTGTCCGGCATGACCGTTCAGATCCTGCAGAAGTCTGGCGTTGACGGTCGCCTGTTCGGTTCGGTCACGAACCAAGACATTGCCGAAGCGCTGACCAAACAAGGCTTTGCTGTCGAGAAAGCTCAGATTCGTTTGCCACAAGGTCCTTTCAAGACCGTTGGCGATCACCATCTAGCCGTAGCGCTGCATGCTGATGTTGTCGTTGACATCACCGTGTCGGTACTCGGCGAACACGCCTGATTTAGTATCGCTCCAACAAAAAACCGCTGGTCAGCCAGCGGTTTTTTTATGTCGGCAAGAAATCAGAAACCGGCGACTTCTGCCCTTGGCTCCTTAGGTTCGCCGGGCATTTTTTCCAGACGATCCACCAGAACAGGCACACGAGCAAAACCCAGCACCTTGCTGGTCACGCTGCCGATTAGGAATTTGTCCAGGCCGGTGCGTCCGTGAGATCCGATAAAAATCAAATCGCAAGCATTCTCCCTGGCAGCATCAGCAATCTTCTGGGCCGGCACATCGGAAAAGGCTGTCACAGGAGTGCATGTCACACCTGCAGCCTGCGCAGCGTCCTGAATGGGCTTCAAGTGAATTTCTCCCGCCTTCTTCATCGTGGTTTCGTACTGCTGCTCAGATGGGTAGGTCGGAGGGATGACTTCGACATAAACAGGGTATTGGTATTCCGGCGCGACATACAGCGCCACCACCTCGGCACCGATTTGCCGCGCAAACAAAACACCCTTTATGGCAACTGCGGTCGAAATTTCAGACCCGTCAGTAGGAACCAGAATTTTCTTGTACATGATCTCCCCCTAAAAGCACATTAATCACGGCACCAAGCCACCTGTTATTTTTGCATGAAATACAATCACGACTAGCAGCTTACCCCCATTGTGTTAAACCGTCATTGCCAATTATCAATGACAGTAACCGCGTCAGATTAATTCCTCCAGCCTGATTTTTGTCACTTCAGCCAGCACCGTCGGCAGGGCATTGATCTTTTCAATCGCGGCCAGCATGTTCTTTTCCTGCGTCTGATGCGTCAGCATGATGATATCCGTACGGATTTCGCCTTCGCCTGGCTCTTTCTGGATCATCGCATCGATCGAAATCGTCGCGTCCGCGAGAATTCGCGCCACATCGGCTAGAACGCCCGGCTGATCCTTGACATGCATGCGCAGATAATAACTGGTGGTGATTTCCGACATCGGCAGCACCGGAATGTTTGTCATGGCATCGGGCTGAAAAGCCAGATGCGGCACCCGATGTCCGGGGTCTGCCGTTGCCAGGCGCGTGATATCAACCAGATCGGCGATCACGGCTGAAGCGGTCGGCTCGGCACCCGCCCCCTTGCCATAGTACAGTGTCGCGCCCACGGCATCCGTATTGACCAGCACGGCGTTCATCGCACCCTCGACATTTGCAATCAATCGCTTGGCCGGAATCAGTGTCGGATGCACGCGCAATTCTATGCCGTTGGGCATGCGCTTGGTGATGCCCAGCAGTTTGATACGGTAACCCAACTCTTCCGCGTACCGGATATCTATCGCTTCCAGCTTGGTGATGCCCTCGACATACGCTTTGTCAAACTGAACCGGAATTCCAAATGCAATAGCAGACATGATGGTCGCCTTGTGCGCAGCATCTATCCCTTCGATGTCGAAAGTCGGGTCAGCTTCAGCGTAGCCAAGTCGCTGCGCCTCTTTCAGGACGACATCAAAATTCAGTCCCTTGTCACGCATCTCGGACAGAATGAAATTAGTGGTGCCGTTAATGATGCCTGCGATCCATTCAATACGGTTCGCCGTCAGGCCCTCGCGCAGCGCCTTGATAATTGGAATACCGCCAGCGACTGCCGCCTCGAACGCGACGATCACGCCCTTTTCCTGCGCAGCCTTGAAAATCTCGTTGCCATGCACTGCGAGCAGCGCCTTGTTGGCGGTAACAACATGCTTGCCATTCTCGATTGCTTTGAGCACCAGTTCACGCGCAATGCCATAGCCGCCAATCAATTCGATCACAATGTCAATTTCGGGATTGTTGACAACCAGATTCCCATCGCTGACGACTTCACAATCTGCACCAACAATTTGCTTCGCACGCGCAACATCCAGATCGGCAACCATCGTCATCTGTATGCCACGACCGGCGCGACGCGTAATTTCTTCCTGATTACGCTTCAAGACTGCGTATGTGCCACCACCGACAACCCCTATTCCCAGCAAACCTACTTTGATTGGTTTCATAGTCTCAATATTCATTTGAAAAATTTGTTCATGCCGTTCCATACCGCTTGCGACAGGATTCCAGAAATCGCGCCAACCTGCCAATAGCATCAGTCAGATCGTGCACATTCGGCAGGAATACAACGCGAAAATGATCGGGGTCTGGCCAATTGAACCCGGTCCCCTGCACAATCAGCACTTTTTCCGCTTCCAGCAACTCGTAGGCAAACTCCTTGTCATCCTTGATCGGATACACCTTCGGATCAAGGCGTGGAAACATATACAGTGCCGCCTTCGGCTTTACGCAACTGACACCAGGTATCTGCGTTAGCAACTTGTGAGCCAGCTCACGCTGTTCATACAGGCGACCACCCGGCGCGACCAGATCGTTGATGCTCTGGTAGCCGCCCAGGGCCGTCTGAATCGCGTATTGACCCGGCACATTCGAGCAAAGACGCATCGATGCCAGCATGTTCAGTCCCTCGATGTAATCCTTCGCGTGCCGTTTGTCTCCTGACACCACCATCCAGCCGGAACGATAGCCGCAGGATCGGTAATTTTTGGAAAGACCATTCATCGTGATGAACATGACATCGTCCGCCAGCGATGCCATCGATGTGTGAGTGACCCCGTCATAAAGCACTTTGTCGTAAATCTCGTCAGCAAACACAATCAATTCATGCTGTCTGGCGAGATCGACGATCTGCTGCAAAATTTCAACCGGATACAGCGCTCCAGTCGGGTTGTTAGGATTGATGACGACAATCGCTCTGGTGTTCGGCGTAATTTTTCTCTTGATGTCGTCGATATCCGGGTTCCATTCGGACTGCTCGTCACATAGGTAGTGTATCGGCGTACCACCGGACAACGATACCGCTGCCGTCCAGAGTGGATAGTCAGGCGCGGGCACCAGCACTTCATCGCCTGCGTCGAGCAGTGCTTGCATGCTCATCACAATCAGCTCGGAAGCGCCATTACCGATGTAAATGTCCTCAATGGTCACACCAGCGATTTTCTTTTCCTGGGTGTACTGCATGATCGCCTTGCGCGGCGCGAACAAACCCTTGGAATCGGTATAGCCTGCGGAATTACCCATATTGCGGATCATGTCTCGCACAATTTCATCTGGCGGATCGAATCCAAACGGTGCCAAATTGCCAATATTCAACTTGATGATTTTCTGACCCTCTTCCTCCATCTGCCGGGCTTTTTCCAGAACAGGGCCACGAATGTCATAGCAAACATCAGCCAGTTTTTGGGATTTCCTTATCGGTCGCATGCTGCTATCCTCGTTTTTTATTATCTGGACCAACACGAATATCGTGCAAGCCAAAAGAGTCATTCTGACGAATGTACGCTGATTTATCAAGGCAATTCTCCCTGCATCAGCATGTGATTGCCGTTACAATGAAGCCAGACTTATCTCATTCACAGTAATCAGGAGAAAACCGTGGCAGAAGCACCCTCCGCAATCGGTCTTACCGTGCCGGATTTTTCGGCCAAAATGACCAGCGACAAGACCTTCAATCTCTCGGACTACAAAGGGAGAAAGCTCATTCTTTTTTTCTACCCCAAGGACAATACGCCAGGCTGCTCGGCCGAGAGCATGAGCTTTCGCGATCTGTATGCCCGCTTCAAGAATGAAAATGCGGAAATTTTTGGCATCAGCCGCGACAGCATCCGCTCCCATGAAGGGTTCAAATCCAAGCTCGGCATGCCGTTTGAACTGATCTCCGATCCGGACGAATCCGTCTGCATGCTGTTTAATGTGATGCGGGAAAAATCCATGTATGGCAAGAAAGTTCGCAGCATTGAACGCAGCACCTTTGTGATTGACGAAAAAGGCACATTGGTGAAAGAATGGCGTGCCCTGAAAGTCCCAGGACATGTTGAACAAGTACTGCGTTTTCTGGTAACGATGAACAAGAATTCCTGACATTTTATAAGCGGAACGAGAACCTGATGCCCCTTCCAAAAATTCCGACCAAACCGGCGACACTGCTCTCAACTAAAGACTTTCCCAAGGCGGCCAAAGGCAAGACCGGAAAGCCGACTGTGAAACAATCTGCAGAAGCTGTGGCGACACCTGCTCCCGTTAAAACTGCGGTCAAACCGGCTGCCGTCGTGACACCGAAACCAGCCACTACGGCCTTGAAATCAAAAGAAGCCAAAGTGTTGCTCTCCGACAAACCGCCACCGCCAGCAAGCAAGCCGGCGCACACTCGCCTTAAATCAAGCGCACGCCGACAGGCCAACCCGTCTGGCATGACCAAACTTTTTGTGCTGGATACCAATGTGCTGATGCACGATCCGACTTCGCTGTTCCGCTTTGAGGAGCATGACATCTACCTGCCGATGTCAACGCTGGAAGAACTGGACAATCACAAACGCGGCATGTCGGATGTCGCACGCAATGCGCGCCAAGTATCCCGTACGCTGGATTCGCTCGCAGAATCCATGGACGAGGACGCCATCGATAATGGCATTTTGCTGTCCAAGCTGGGCAACAAGGAAGCCAAGGGACGCCTGTTTTTTCAGACCAGACTGCAAACTGAAGCGCTGCCAGCCGGACTGCCCGTAGGCAAGACGGATAACCAGATTCTCGGTGTTGTGAATGCGCTCGGCAAAGAGCAGCCAGGCCGTCTGATTGTGCTGGTATCGAAAGATATCAATATGCGCGTCAAGGCACGTGCACTCGGCCTGCCCGCAGAAGATTATTTCAACGATCAGGTTCTGGAAGATACCGACCTGCTTTACTCCGGCGTAATGGCGCTGCCCGGCGATTTTTGGGAGACGCACGGAAAAGGCATGGAGTCATGGCAAGAGAACAAAGGCACCTACAACCACACCTACTACCGGATCACCGGCCCACTGGTGCCGTCGATGCTGATCAATCAGTTTGTCTACCTGGAACAGCCAGGTGACACGCCTTTTCAGGCACAAGTCAGGCAGATCAGCGGCAAGACTGCGGTCATGGAAACGCTGCGCGACTTTTCACATGTAAAGAACAGCATCTGGGGCGTCAACGCGCGCAACCGTGAACAAAATTTTGCGCTTAACCTGCTGATGAATCCGGATTGCGACTTCGTGACACTGCTGGGGCAAGCCGGCACCGGTAAGACACTGCTGGCTCTGGCCGCAGGATTGGCGCAAGTGCTCGAATCGAAAACCTACAATGAAATCATCTTCACGCGCGTAACCGTGCCGGTTGGCGAGGACATCGGTTTTCTGCCAGGCACGGAAGAAGAAAAAATGTCGCCTTGGATGGGCGCGCTCGACGACAACCTCGAAGTGCTGAACAAATCGAGCCATGAAGGCGGCGACTGGGGACGGGCCGCGACGCAGGATCTGATTCGTTCGCGAATCAAAATCAAGTCGCTGAATTTCATGCGCGGCCGTACCTTTGTCGACAAATTCGTAATCATCGATGAGGCTCAAAACCTGACGCCGAAGCAGATGAAGACGCTGATTACGCGCGCCGGTCCCGGCACCAAGATCCTTTGCCTGGGCAACATCGCACAGATCGATACACCCTACCTAACGGAAGGATCCAGCGGCCTGACCTATGTGGTCGACCGCTTCAAGGGATGGGAGCACAGCGGGCATGTGACGCTGGCGAGGGGCGAACGATCGCGCCTTGCAGACTACGCGAGCGAGGTCTTATAGGACAACGCTGGATTAATGGCTAAGCGGGAAAATGGGGCCAGGAGTTTTGTTTCGCACCGCGAAATTTACTCTGGCCCCAAATTTTTTCGTAAGGTGTTTTGGAATTGAATATGAAAATGTCGCTGGATTGCGTCAGCTGCTTCGTGCGCCAATCACTGGATGCAGCGCGGCTGGTCACAAATGATCACGCCGATCAGGAACGCATCGTTCGTGAAGTGCTACGCTGGCTAAGCGAGCAAGGACTGGAGCACTCACCACCCGTACTGGCGCAACTGGTGCATCGGCGCCTGCGCCAAATCTCGCAGGTCGGCGACCCCTACCTTGAGGTCAAAGCGCGCCACAATGCGATGGCGCTCGAACTATTGCCTGAGCTGCGGGCACAAATTGCAGCAGCCCCCGATCCGCTGGCGCTGGCAACAAGACTGGCCATCGCAGGTAATGTGATCGACATGGGGATGAAAAGCATGATCGCCGAAGACGATGTGCGCGAGTCCATCCGCCACGCGCTGGAAGAACCATTCGTCGGTGAATGGGAAGATTACCGCAGCGCGGCGGCCAGTGCGAAAAGCATCCTCTATCTGGCAGACAATGCCGGCGAAATCGCCTTCGATCGCCTCTTGATTGAGCAACTCGGCGCTGATCGCGTCACCGTCGCCGTGCGTGGCACGCCTGTCCTGAATGACGCGACACGCGCTGATGCAGAAGCAGTCGGCCTGCATAAAATCACAACGGTCATAGACAATGGTTCGGACGCACCCGCTACTCTGCTACACGACTGCCGCCCTGAGTTGCAAGAACGATTCGCTGCTGCTGACATGATCATTGCCAAAGGGCAAGGCAATTTCGAATCTTTGAGCCATCGCGGGCACGATGTTTTTTTTCTGTTCAAGGTAAAGTGCCCGGTGATAGCCGCCCATGTGGATCTGCCAATGGGGACACAAATATTGCGCCAGTACAGGATTTAGAAACTCGTTTTCAGAGGTTGCGCAACACCGTTTGCAAACCGGCAGAAAAATCGGGTCGCATGGCCGCAGCAGATTCGCCTGCCCTGAGCACATGCCTGATCTGATGGTAGGCGTCCAGCCGCGCAAAGTGCTCTGGCTGACGCAACATCTCAAGCGCCAAGTCAAGGCCTGCGCCACTCAGTTCACCGTCCATCAATGCTGATATGTGTTCCTGCATTATTGTTTCCGTTCCCGCATGACTGATCAAACCATTTTTCGGTGGCTAAGCCAGCAAAATTATTTGCGATTTATTATTAATTTTCAACCCCGGTCCCAAGCAGCGGCCTTATTCTTTCGGCAATTGCCTCCCTGGCACGAAAGATACGGCTGCGAACCGTGCCTATCGGACAAACCATTACCTCGGCAATATCAGCGTAGCTCAAGCCCTCGATCTCACGCAGCGACAAGGTAAGCCGCAATTCAGCCGGCAAGCCCTCCATTGCGCTGTTAACGGCTTCGGCAAGCTGTTTGTTCAAAAGCAGTGTTTCGGGCGTGTCGACATCATTAAGATGCGAACGAACCTCAAAAGTTTCACTCTCGTTGATATTTAACCCACTTTGCGTCGGCAGCCGACGGCCACGCGACTCAAGACTGCTGCGGGCTGCATTAATCGCGATTCGGTAAAGCCAGGTGTAAAAGGCGGCGTCACCGCGAAACTGTGGCAGCGCCCGGTAGGCCTTGATGAATGTTTCTTGAACGACATCTTCTGCTTCTGCGGGATCGGCAACGATCCGCAAGGCGAGTCGATACAGCTTGCGTTGATACTTGGTCACCAACAGTCCAAACGCCAGCTTTTCGCCCGCTTGGGCGCGCTGAACCAGCTCCCTGTCTATTTCCCGTTCTTTGACCATGGGTTACAAGTGTAGCCTGTTCAATCAACCGCCGTCGAAACGGCATCCCGTGGTTCCTCAACGCGCGCGGCAATCCAGCGCAAGGCGACCGACAGTGCACGGAACTCATGCTGCGACACGGCGTCCGGCAATATCCGCAAAACATGAACTCTCCCGGACTCTGACTGCAGCCTCAACAGCATCATGCCCGACCAAAGTGTCGATCCGTCGAGCAAATGTACAGTATCCCATTGAGCACCCTCGTCAAACTGCGAGTCAGTATAGGCTGCCAAGCACATCGTGCCGCTGTCGGAGATGGCTATACGGTAGTATCTTCGCTGACGGCGATAATGAAGTAACGCAAACAATGGGCATATGACGCTTGCCGCAGCAATAAATACTCTCTGCTGTAATGGCCAATCACCAAGCGGTCCAATTCCGACCGTCAGCCCGCCCGCTGCAATCAGGATGCAAAAAGCGTGCATCATCATCGACAGTTGTCTGGATGGTTTGACTGTGGCTGATATGGCGATGGACATAATTTATGGTTGCGCAAAACAAAAAACCCTCGTCCATTCTGCATGAACGAGGGCATCCGTGCCAAAGACAGGCTTATTTTTACACTTTCTTGAATACCAGCGTACCGTTGGTGCCACCGAATCCGAAAGAGTTTTTAAGCGCGTAGTTGAGCTTGGCATCACGCGCGGTATTGGCGCAATAATCCAGATCGCATTGCGGATCCTGATTATCGAGGTTGATGGTCGGCGGAATGACCTGATGATAAAGTGCCAGAGCCGTTATGACCGATTCCAGGCCGCCTGCGCCACCCAGCAAATGACCAACCATCGACTTGCTGGAGCTCATCACAATATTCTTTGCATGAGCGCCCAGAGTGCGCTTGACTGCCACCGTTTCAGCAATATCTCCCAGCGGGGTCGCTGTGCCGTGCGCGTTGACATAATTGATTTCATCCGGGCTGATCTGGGCATCCTTGAGCGCAGCATCCATGCAACGGCCGGCACCGCTACCATCCTCCAGAGGTGCCGTCATGTGGTTCGCATCAGCACTCATGCCAAAGCCGACAACTTCGGCATAAATCTTTGCGCCACGAGCCTTGGCATGTTCGTATTCTTCCAGCACCATGACACCCGCGCCTTCACCCAGAACAAAACCGTCGCGATCCTTGTCCCATGGACGCGACGCTGCTGCCGGGTCATCGTTGCGTGATGACAGGGCGCGTGCAGAGGCGAAACCGCCCAGTCCCAGCGGGGAAATACACGCCTCGGAACCACCCGTCACCATCACATCGGCATCGCCGTATTCGATCATTCGAGCAGAAAACCCGATGCTGTGAATCCCGGTCGCACAGGCTGTAACAATCGACAGGTTCGGACCTTTGAGGCCGAGCTTGATCGACAGGAAGCCGGAAATCATGTTGATGATCGATGAGGGCACGAAGAACGGGCTGATGCGACGCGGGCCACGATTCAGGTATTCGGAGTGTTGCTGCTCAATCATCGGGAGGCCACCGATGCCGGAACTGATGTTGACACCAATCCGATCGGCGTTCTCTTCCGTAACGACCAGTCCGCTATCCTGCATCGCCTGGATGCCGGCGGCCATGCCGTAGTGAATGAAGGTGTCCATCGTGCGTGCCTCTTTGGCACCGATGTAATCTTCGATATTGAAGTTTTTCACTTCAGCAGCGAATGTAGTGCTGAAGGGGGTAGCGTCGAATTTCGTGATCTGCGCTACGCCGGACTTGCCGGCGGTTACAGCGCTCCACATTTCGGCAACAGTGTTGCCGACGGGCGAGATACATCCCATGCCAGTGATGACGACCCGGCGTTGGCGTTGACGGCTCAAGCTGCTCTCCTGTTGATTGGTGACGAAAGGCACAGGGCTTCTCTACGACTTTGCCCTGCGCTTGCAGAAAAAAGAAGGAAAGATGCGGTCACATCAAGTGCCGCATCTGCAAACCAGTCCAGTCTGAACGAATTACGATTTGACGTTAGCGGTGGCGTAATCAATCGCCTGCTTTACGGTCGTGATTTTTTCAGCTTGCTCGTCAGGAATTTCAATTTCGAATTCATCTTCAAGCGCCATCACGAGTTCAACCGTGTCGAGCGAATCCGCGCCAAGATCGTCAACGAATGACGATTCGGTCTTGATGTCGGCTTCAGCGACACCCAGTTGTTCAGCGACGATTTTTTTAACGCGTTGTTCGATATCGGACATGTTATAGGCTCCAGTTTGTAAAATAATCAAGTGCGCGCATTCTATCAGGTTTGCGCAAGGAAAAATCCCTCAGGGATGTGTTTCCACCACGAAAGTGGAATTATATTAAAAAAAACAAGGAATTCGTCAATTCATGTACATACCACCATTCACGTGCAGGGTTGCCCCCGTAATGTAGCCCGCCTGAGGGGATGCAAGGAAGGCTGTCGCTGCAGCAACATCTTCCGGCCTGCCAAAGCGCGCCAGCGGTATTTGCTGCATCAAGCCAGCGACTTGTTGTTCGTTAAGCGACTTGGTCATGTCCGTGTCGATGAACCCCGGTGCAATGCAGTTGACCGTGATGCCACGGCTGCCGGTTTCGCGCGCAAGCGCACGACTCATGCCTTCGACACCGGCTTTTGACGCCGCATAATTCATCTGCCCGGCATTGCCCAGCGATCCCACCACAGAGGTAATGTTAATAATCCGTCCCGCCCTAGCTTTCATCATGCCGCGCAACACAGCGCGTGACAAGCGACCAACCGCCGACAGGTTGACATCAATCACTTTGTCCCACTCGTCGTCCTTCATCCGCATAGCCAGCTGATCTTGCGTGATGCCGGCGTTATTAACCAGAATCGACACGCCGCCAAACTCCTTCTGGATCTCATCAATCAGGGCATTGCTGGCCGCGCCATCCGCAACATCGAGAACCACGCCCTTGCCCGCGCCAGGGCGAATTTTTTCCAGTGCATCCGTAATGCTGGCGGCACCGTCGGCCGAAGTACTGGTTCCCACGACGGTGGCGCCACGACGCGCCAGTTCCAGCGCGATGGCATAGCCGATTCCGCGCGATGCACCGGTGACCAGCGCAACCTGATTTTGCAAATCCTGCATACTTTCTTTCTCAGTCATTTCAAAGCCTCCAGCACCTTGTCCAGTGATGCCTGATCGATGATCGCATCGCCGGTCACGCTGTCATTAATTCGTTTGCTTAAACCGGCGAGCACCCTGCCCGGCCCACATTCAATCGTATGGGTTATGCCCATGCCAGCCATCTTGTTGATGGTTTCGACCCAGCGAACCGGGCTGGCGGCCTGACGCACCAGCGCGTCCTTGATGGCTTCGGGATCGTTGATGATCGCCACATCGACATTGTTTATAAGCGGAATTTTTGGCGCGGAGAATATCAGGTTCGCCATGTACTCGCGCAAACGGTCAGACGCCGGCTTGAGCAGCGAAGAATGGAACGGTGCCGAAACCGGAAGTGGCAAGGCGCGTTTTGCGCCCTTGGCTTTCGCAATCTCGCAAGCGCGTGCAATCGCATCCTTGTGCCCGGCGATCACCAGTTGTGACGGCGCATTGTAGTTGGCAGGCTCGACCACCTGGCCCTGCGCAGCTTCCGCGCATGCCGCGATTACATCATCATCGGAAAGACCAAGAATCGCTGCCATGCCACCCTGACCGACCGGCACGGCTTCCTGCATGGCCTGTGCGCGGAAGCGAACCAGCTTCACAGCGTCCTTGAAATCGATAACGCCCGCTGCCACCAAAGCAGAAAACTCGCCCAGACTGTGTCCGGCGACAACCGAAGGCACCTTGCCCCCTGCAGCGAGCCAGGCGCGATAAAACGCGACTGATGATGAGAGCATCACGGGTTGCGTGTTGGTCGTCAAATCGAGGCTTTCCTTCGGGCCGTCAGCAATCATGGCCCACAGATCGAACCCTAGTGCATCAGACGCTTCGGTCACCGTATCGCGAACCGTTTTGTTGTCGGCAAAGCCGTTCAGCATTCCGACCGCTTGCGAACCCTGGCCGGGAAAAACAAAGGCAAAATTTGGCATTCGTATATCTGCTTATGAGTTGAATTACATGCGAACCAGAACCGCGCCCCATGTCAGGCCGCCACCAATGGCTGCCAGCAGGATGTTCTGTCCGGGCTTGATGCGACCATCGCGCATCGCTGTGTCCATGGCAATCGGGATCGTCGCCGCCGATGTATTGCCAGTCCAGTCAACGGTCACAACCACTTTGTCAGCGGGAATTTTCAGTCTTTTTGCCGCGCTCTGCATGATGCGAACATTGGCCTGATGGGGAATCAGCCAGTCGATCTGCGATGGATCGATGCCTGCCATTTCCATCACTTCATGGCCCACCTGATCCAGTACGGTCACTGCCAGCTTGAATACCGCCTGTCCATCCATGTACATGAAGCCGCTGCCCTCCAGCACACCGCAACTGATGCGTCCATCAAAATGGAGACATTCGTTGAGCGAGCCGTCAGCGTGCATCTTGCTCGCCAGAATGCCGGGCTCATTCGATGCAGAAACGACGACCGCCCCGCCGCCATCGCCAAACAGTACACAAGTTGCGCGATCGTTGAAATCGACAACTCGAGAATAAATTTCTGCGCCGATCACCAGCACATTCTTGTGCATGCCCGAGCGAACGAAGGCATCGGCCATCGACATTGCATAAACAAAACCGCTGCACACTGCTGACACATCGACTGCTGCGCAATTGCTGGTAATGCCAAGCTTTGCCTGCACCCGACAGGCGGTGCTGGGGAAACCGCCGTAATGATCGGGCGTTGAAGTCGCCAAAAGAATCAGGTCAATGTCGTTGACTTCCAGTTTGGCCATTTCCAGCGCTTTTTTTGCCGCTTCGACCCCGAGATCGCTTGCCAATACGCCGTCGTCTGCGTAATGGCGCGCAGTGATTCCGCTACGGGTCACAATCCATTCATCAGAGGTTTCCACCCCGTTGGCTGCCATTTGCGCGACCAGATCTTCGTTCGTGACGCGTCTTGGCGGCAAATAGCTGCCGGTACCGGTGATTTTGCTATAAATAGTCATGCTGTCTTCTGTTCAAAGGGTACTGCCGCAATAGCGGTGGCTTGTGGCTCGTCTTGCGGCAATAGTTCCGCCATGGTTTTGGAAATGCGTAGCAACACATCGTGTTTGACCGCGTCGTACGCCCGTTTGATTGCACATTCGTAAGCAAAGGCATCAGCACTGCCGTGGCTCTTGAATACCAGCCCGCGCAGGCCCAGCAGGCTTGCGCCATTAAAACGAGAGGGGTTCATGCGCTGGGATAATGCCCGGATAGCACCCCTAGCAATCAATGCGCCCAGCATGTTGATCAGGCTGCTCTTGAACTCCGCGATCATCACAGACCGGAACATCCGACCCAGCCCCTCGGCCGTTTTCAACGCGATATTGCCGACAAAGCCGTCGCATACGACGATGTCTGTCGTTCCCTCGAAAATATCGTTGCCTTCGACATTACCATAATAGTTCAGCACACCTCTGGCATGATCGGCGCGCAGCAGTTCGGAGGTGCGCTTGACCACATCATTGCCTTTGATTTCCTCGGTGCCGACATTGAGCAGGCCGACTGTTGGCCTGCTTTTTCCTTCGACCGATGACACCAGCGCCGATGCCATCATGGCAAATTGCTGGAGATGCTCCGGCTCGCAATCGACATTCGCGCCCAGATCAAGCACGTAAGTCGGGCCGTTATTCTGATTCGGGAGAATGGTGCAGATGGCGGGGCGATCAACACCTGGCAGCGTCCGCAGCAGGTAGCGCGAAATCGCCATAAGGGCGCCGGTGTTGCCAGCGGAGAGGCAGGATTGAACCGTCCCCTCCTTGACCAGCTCGATCGCCACGCGCATGGAAGAGTCGCGTTTGCGGCGCATCGCAATTTCCACCGGATCGTCCATCGTTACCACTTCGGTGGCGTTGCGCACCGAAATGCGGGGATGGCCAACAGCACCGAGCTTGCTCAACTCGGCGCGAATGGCTGCTTCCTGCCCAACCAGAACCAGTTCGGCATCCGTCTGATTCTTGACGAAAGAAACGCAGGCTGGAATGGTGACCGATACACCATGATCCCCGCCCATGCAGTCAATAGAAATTTTGATTGTCATTGATTTGACTCAGTGCCCTGCCCCGGGAAATAAAACGAGAAAAAGCGCGATTCAAGAAAATGAAGGATTTTTGCAACAAAAAAAATGGCGCCTGGTCAAAAAACTCAATGCGCCACCGATTCCGATTGGGTAATCGAAATTATTCGTCGTTCTTGGTCTTGATGACCTTTTTGCCACGGTAAAAACCGTTCGGGCTGATGTGGTGACGCAGGTGCGTTTCACCGCTGGTTGGCTCAACGGAGAGTTGAGGCGCCACCAGAAAATCGTGCGAACGATGCATGCCGCGCTTGGACGGGGACTTTTTGTTTTGCTGAACTGCCATGACTAACTCCTAGTACGAAAACATGATGCGGGATTCTAACATATCCGTCACACAAAACCTCTTGCAGAAACGGAAACCATTGTTGCTAAACTCTGACACTGTCCCTGGCAAGACTAGCGAGCCACCTGCGAGGGAGCGCAAAGTTACTGTTTTTTCAAGTCCTTCAGCACAGCAAATGGCGATGGCTTGCCGCTTTTTTGCACCACCAGCCCTGACGCGTCCGGACAAACCTCGTGCTTCGGTGAAAGCGGCAAGGCCAGCAGCGCCTCGTCCTCAATCAAATCCAGCAGGTTCATTTCTCTGCTGCCGACGATGACCTCAATTTCGTCATCATCCAGCATTTCCTCGATCTTGTCGGCGTCAGCGTCATCCTTCGCCAGAATCAGCGATGACTCCGAAGCGATTTCCAGCGGGAACGGCGTCAGGCATCGTTGGCAAACAGGCTGTACCGTGGCCGAGACCAAAAGCACCAGTTGAGGATGTCCCAATCGGTCGCTGCCACCGGTTAACGACCAATGCAGCAAACCGGACGAATTCGGACTTTCCTTAGCCAGCCTGGGCAAATCCGTAATCGCAATCTGCCCCTCGCGGCGCTCTTTCTGCCGCGCAAACTCAAAAGCATCGATTACGAAGGCAGTCATGGGCGCAGTGTCCGGAAAACCTGCGATAATAGCAGAGTTAAACCTTATTCGTCAAAGTGTTAGCGCACATTTTAGCAGCATACCTTCAAAAAATCTTTCGGAATGACCTCCCAAACCCCTTTTCCCCGCCTGATTCTCGGCTCCAGCTCGGTCTACCGCAAGGAATTGCTGTCGCGCCTAGGCATCCCGTTCGAGGTGGCCGTGCCCGACATCGATGAATCCCCGCTCGCAGGCGAAGCGCCCGAGACGACTGCACTCCGTCTGGCACAAGCCAAAGCCGCCGCTATTGCCGCAAAGCACCCCGGCGCGCTAGTCATTGGCTCGGATCAGGTCGCCACGCTGGATGGCGAGCAAATCGGCAAACCCGGTACGCATGAAAATGCCCTGAAGCAGCTGCAGACCATGCGCGGCAAGCGCGTGATTTTCCATACCGCGCTCTGCCTGCTCGACGGGCGCAAGAACGGCAAGGACGCCATACAATTTGAGAACGTGCAGACTTTCGTTACTTTTCGCGACCTGCCAGATGCGGAGCTGGACGCCTACCTCAAAATTGAACAACCCTACGACTGCGCCGGCAGCGCAAGAAACGAGGCAATGGGCATCGCGATTCTGGAAAAAATCGAAAGTGATGACCCGACCGCCCTCACCGGCCTGCCGCTGATTGCATTGACCACGATGCTGCGCAAGGCTGGCGTGCCACTTTTTACCAAAGCTTGAGCATGGCCGGCACCCTTTATCTAGTCCCGAACACGCTTGGTCATGCACAGCCCGACCCCGCGCAGCCGTTGGCGCACATCATCCCGGACGAGGTGCAGGCGATCGCAGCAAAACTGGGCTATTTCATCGCCGAAAATGCCAAGACCACCCGCGCCTTTCTGAAACTGGTTTCTGCCGCGCACCCACTGGCGCAACCGATGCAGGAAATCAAAATCGCCGAACTTAATGTCAACACCAGAGCCGACGCCCTGCCCAAGCTGCTGCAACCGATACTTGACGGACAGGATGGCGGGCTGATTTCAGAAGCCGGTGTGCCAGCGGTCGCCGACCCGGGCGCGAATCTGGTGCGGCTTGCGCACCAGCGCGGCATCACGGTCAAGCCACTGGTCGGGCCATCTTCGCTGTTGCTGGCGGTAATGGCGAGCGGCCTGCACGGTCAAAGCTTTGCCTTCAATGGCTACCTGCCGACCGATGCTGCTGAACGCGCCAAGCGCATCAAGGCGCTGGAGGATCGCTCGAAAAAAGATGGGCAAACGCAGATTTTCATCGAGACGCCCTATCGCAACGGCGCATTGCTTGAGGCGCTGGCAGCACATTGCAAGCCGGATACCATGATCTGCATCGCCACCGATCTGACCGCACCAGATGAATCGGTCAGAACACTGACTGCGGCGAAATGGAAGAGCCAGCTTGCGTCTGGCAAGCAACCAGATTTTCACCGCAAACCCACCGTCTTTTTGCTGCTGGCCAATTAGCGCGCAACACCCATTAATAACGCGACGCGTTATTAATGGCGCTTCCCGCCCCATTTTTGGTCATTTTTGACTGTCCAAACACCCGTTTTGCACAAAAAACAGGCCTTTTTGCGCCTGAAAAGCGGTGATTGCATGGGAGTATATGGCAAATTTAAGCTGCCAGTCATTGCTGACAAGCCGGAGAAAATATGCTCTGGGGGGTATATTTATCCCAGTTTATTCAGCGCATCGCTGAGATAAAACGATCCATCAACTGTCCTTGCGCCGTTTCGCACCGATGGCAGCCATCGTCTCGCCAGTTTCCAGCGTAAAGCCCGCCTCCGCATCCTGCCCCAGCACCGACACCAGATACGGCATCACTTCCTTGAGCGTTGCCTCCAGCGTCCACGGTGGGTTCAGCACCAGCATGCCACTGCTGCGCAAGCCGAAGCCGTCCGGCGAGGGGCCGGAAACCGCAAGCGTGACATTAAGCCAGCCATTGGCCGGCAGGCGCTTGATCCGGTCGGAAAACTGCCGCGAATCCTGTCGCTGCAGCACCGGATACCAGATCGCGTAGGTGCCAGTGGCGAAGCGTTTCAAGGCATCCGCCAGCGTGTCGCTGACACTCTTGTAATCGGTCTTGACTTCGTACGGCGGATCAATCAGCACCAGCGCACGGCGCGACGGTGGCGGCAGCAGTGCTTTCAACGCGCTAAACCCATCGCTCTGGTCGACGATCACGCGCGTACCGCGACCGCGCGAGCGCTCCTGCTTTTCTTCGAATCGACGAAAGTTGTCCCGCAAAATCTTGTTGTCGCTCGGATGCAATTC
>Ga0351963_1040_pt1 | contig 21144 bp, 17 predicted proteins | sample TotcelT113001N14_FD_205804 | JGI IMG/M metagenome (GOLD analysis project Ga0351963, IMG submission 205804) | Enriched cells from coal bed in the Powder River Basin, Montana, United States - Total cells T11 rep3 HSBNCT.T11.300.1.N14 ... | reverse complement strand
ATGGAATGTTAAGTCCCGTTGAGCTACGGCATTGGATGCAGGAGCACCCGGAGTTGGCTTTTCAGGAGCGCGGGATTACGGACTTGTTGTGTCGGGAGCTGTCTCTGTTGAACGGCTTGAGTCTGCTCCGACCATTGGAAACTGGCTTGGTGGCGGTTTATGAGCACTGCCCTAGGAAGCCTTTTATCCTTTTTCGTGCCGACCTGGATGCCCTGCCAGTGAGGGATGAAGTCAGTGGAGAGCTTGTGGCAAAGCATGTTTGTGGGCATGATGTGCACACGGCTATTTTGTATGGTTTGATCCTGCAGACTTTGGAAGAAGCTTACCCGGGTAACTTCCTCTTTGTTTTTCAACCTGCAGAAGAAGCGGGAGGGGGAGCTAAAAAGTTGCTCGATTCGGGGTATTGGATAGCTTTCCTGTGGATTCGGCTTACGCACTGCATGTGTCGGATAAGTTTCCTCTGGGAGTGGTCGCAAGTGCAATGCCCACGCTTTTTTCTTCCTCGCAGGAGCTGGATTTACACTGGAAAGGTTGCCAGAGTCATATCACCCAGCCTGAAAAAGGGCGGGATGTTTGGAAAGCTTGTGTGGCTTTGGAGCAATGGAAGTCTTGCCAGCTGGAAGGAAAGGAAGAGGGCTTTTTTCTGGGGATAGGGCAGGTGGAAGCGGGAACGGTGCGTAATTGCGTGCCTGAGAAGGCAGTGATGCGCATGACTGCCCGAGGAAAGACTACCGAGATTTTACGCAGGGGTCTTGAAAAAGTACAGCAAGCGGTGAGGGAGATCAAGCTTGAGTGTGGAGTAGAGGCTACCTTGACGTATGGTACCTTTTACCCGGCTGTGGAGCAAAACCAGGACCTGTTTGACCGATGGATGAAGGTTTTTGGCAAGCAAGGGAAGGCAGTAGTATGCGACCCCGTCTGGGCAGCCGAGGATTTTGGCTATTTTGCACAACGGTATCCTGCCTGGATGTTTTGGCTGGGCACCCGTTTACCCGAAGAACCCGAGCTGGGCTTGCACCATCGTTCCTTTTGCCCCTCCGACCCCGTCATCCCCCTCGGCATCACCACCCTCTCAAAAATGAGACAGAGGGACGTGAGACAGAGGGACGGGGGTATTGACTCACTTTCCTCTTCCTGTTAGAATACTACTGTTCATCAAGTTAAACGTGGTATTGAGGTGATGATATGCCAAGAGTGGCAAGGAAGCTTAGTGCAAGTGGGATCTATCATGTGATGGTTCGGGGAATCAATCGGCAAGATGTTTTTCTTGATACTGAAGATGTAAAACGGTATCTTCACGCTCTTGAAAAATTAAAAAAAGATACGAACTTCTCACTTTATGCCTATTGTTTCATGAGCAACCACGTTCATTTGTTGATAAAAGAGGGCTCTATTCCTTTAGGCTTACTGATGCGACGACTTGGGAGTAGCTATGTTTTTTGGTACAACCGGAAATACGATCGTATAGGCTACTTGTTTCAAGATCGTTATAAAAGCGAGACAGTTGAAGACGAATCCTATTTTCTCACCGTTTTGCGTTACATTCATCAAAATCCCATAAAAGCTGGATTAACAAAGAGGATTGAATCTTACCCATGGAGCAGCTATCCTGACTATTTGTCAGGGAAGGGCTTTACAGACTCTGAAGTACCTTTAGCTATGTTTGATACTAATCGAAAGAAAGCGAAAAAGGAATTCATCGATTACCATCGACTCATCAATGAAGATCACTGCCTGGAAGTAGATGGGAAGCAGCTTCTTTCAGACCAGGAAGCTGAGAAAATCATTACTAAGTTGTGTCATATCAAACAATGTTCAGATTTACAAGATTTGAGTAAAGTGCTTGCAAGTGAGTATTTGAGACGCTTAAAAGAGATTAACCATCTTTCTGTACGTCAAATAGAACGTTTGACTGGAATTGATAGAAATATCATCGATAGAGCTTAAGAGGATTATCGAAGTGAGACAGCACCCCCGTCCCTCTGTCTCATCATTCAGGGTTGGTGTTTTTCCATTGAAGCTCGAGGGTTTTGTTGAAATACTGGTAGACTAGCGAGATGAGCAGTAGGAATACGCCAAAAGCAAAGTAGGAAATGATTTTCCAAAAGGCTGTGAGCCCTGAAAGGTCGAGAAAAACAAGTTTAGCAATCGCTAGAATAGTCAAACCCAGACCATATTTTCTGAGTAGGGAATAAGATTTGCTGAATCCATAGATTATCATCAGCACAGCAGTCAAAACATAGACTAAGCTAACGGTAAGACTCTGAAAACTCATATTGAATTGAGTTATAAGCGTTTGTGTGAAAAGAAGTAAAAAATAAGCACTGAGTACCAGGGGAAGAAGTTCAACCCTGATATAACGTTTAGCAACAAAACTACAAATGATCTCTTTGAGAGCAAGCAATGATAAGATACTCACTAATATTAAAATCATAGTACCCGTAAAATAAACTATCTTGGGCAGTGAATCATTGTAAAACGGTACAGGTCTATGGGTATAGTTTAGGATAAAGAGCCATATTATTCCGAAGCAATACAAGAAAGTAGAAATAACCTGCATGAAAGGATCTGATAAAGCCTTGACGTGTTGGAGGATATAAGCAATGATGAAGGTAAGCACAATGCTGATCGAGGCAATGAGGTAAAAGGGGTTATAGGAATTTTGGGGAAAGGCGTTGATGAGAAGAGTCCCCCATTCAGCTCTTACAAAATAGAGCACGAACAACCAAGCATTGATGGCTGTAAGATAGGCGAATATTTTTGCAGTAATGTGATTAAGATTCTTTTTGATGCACAGAGAGGCAACAACTGAGATACTGCCAAGAGTTATGGCAAAGTACTTAAAAGTAAAGAGCTTGATTTGAGGGCTGTGATGAAGGTAGGGAAACAAATAAGCATAAAGATCAAACAGGATAAAACTGCCTAAACAAAGCAGGTAAGCCGCCATTCCAAACCATGTAAAGTTCTTTTTTTCTTTCAAGATGCCATAATTCGCTAGCACTACTCCTTCTACGAGCCATCCAAGAGATAGCCAGGTTTTGTCGAATTGATAGGGGATAAAGAGCAAGACAAAGGATAAACTGGTGAGGTAAAAAAGTTCTCGCATCAGCTTTTCCTGGGGCATTTTTTGTTTAAGTAAATAGGCAAGAGCAAGGTAGATCAAGGCGAAACAAATAGCCATCAAACCGTTGTAAGCTGTAAGTTGCAGTTTAAAGAAAGTAATGTTGAGCAATATAGTGCTAAGTAGGGTGTTGCTTGCGATGAGGATCATGTCATGGGTTGAGCACAGCACCTTTTTCCTATAACTTGTGGCAAGAGGAATGAGGGTGTAGAGCATGAAAACCAAGAAGAGATATACGAGAAGTATAAGTTCAGCCGTGCTAAGGGTTTGGGGGTTATTTCTCCCTGTAAGAATAAGCCTCATAAGGTAGATGTTGGCTAAAAAGTTGAACATGAAACCAACATAGTTGCTTGCATGCCATTTTCTATGAGTCGAGATTGAGAGTAGGAAAAAATGAAGGAAAAAGAAATAGACCATCAGGAGAAAGGGAGGCATTCTTGGATCACTGAGGGTAACGACGGGAAGATATCCTCCCGTTAAAGCAAAAATAGCGATGCTTTGAGACTGGTACCTAATCGAAAGAAAGAAGGCAAGTACCGTAATCAGGATGCATAGGTAAAGAGCAGTTTCAATAGGAAGGATTTTTAAGCTGAGATAGCTCATGGAGGTGGCAACATACAGGATAGCTACCCCTCCACCGGTAAGAGCTAATGAAAAAATGGTAGAAGTTTTGCTATTGAGCCATTCTCCGATAAATAAAAGGAAGCAAGCAATTGCATAAATGACTATGCCTTTTGCGACGGGACCCAACATTACGTAGCCATGACGGGACAAAGCGATGACTGCGACAATTAGAAAAAGAATTCCCAGTTTGCTCATAAGGTTTAAGCCAATCAGCGATTCCAGATTATTCTTTTTCAGGCTGGCTGAGAGTTCTGCTTCGCTGAGTTTTTCTTCTTTAAGGTCGGAATACTCAGATTCCTGCTGTTTTAAGAATTGGGACGATTGCCTGAGAAAGTCTTCCTGGGCCTGGGCAACAAGGGTATTGATTTTTTTCCTGAGAGCTTCTAACTCCTGGAAGATCTCAGTTTCGGAGGCTATTTTGTTTTTTTTAAGCTGATCACAAAGCTCATTAATTTTGCTTTCACTTCTTTTTTCAAAGGCTTTCAGGCGATTTAACTCACCCTGGCTTTGAGCAGTAAAATATAGTTCTGAGCGTTTTTTGACAGCAGAGAGTAAGGTCAGTTTTTCGTTGTAGATTTGTTCGTATAAGGCGTTTTTAAGTTTTTGATTTTCGTCTGTCAGGATTTCGTTACTGCTTTTTTCTTGCTCAAGAGCAGTTCTTGTTTGGTCTAAATCTTCTTTTATCCTTTTATTTTCATTTACCAGATCTTGTGTTTCCAGTGCGTGGATTTCAGTTTCCAGGTCGGATACCAGCTTTTTTTGATGCCTTAAAATGCTTTTTATTGGATCAGTCAATGACATAAAAAACACCTCCAAGAGGCTCATTCAATTTAGATAAACGCTTATATGGTAATACAAAGTAAAAAAAAATCCAGCAATAGTTTAGCGCAAAGACTAAACTCCCCCAGTATTGGCTTGTGGTACAATTTTAAAAAATAAGCAGTGGAGGAAATAGATGAGCAAGTTTCATATGGGTAAACAGGAACGAGAGATCACTGACAATGCGGTGAAACTGGGGATACTGAAAAAGGCAAAGTATATGGTGCTGGCGCTTTGCAAGGAAAATCAGCCCTATGCGGTAAGTTTGAGTTATGGCTACGATGCTCTTCGTAATGCAGTTTATTTCCATTGTGCCGAGGAGGGGATGAAAATGGATTTCATCTTATGTAATCCCCAGGTTTGCGCGACGGTGATTGAAGATCATGGGTATGCGCAGGATGATTGCACACAAAACTACCGTTCTTTGGTCCTTTGGGGAAAACTCAGGAAGGTAGAGGAAACAGACGAGAAAAAACATGCATTTAAGGTAATGTTCAGGCATTTGGAAGGCGAAAATGAAGCTATGAGTGCTCGTATGTTGAATGAGGAAGATGCTGTGGTTGGCGTGGGGGTACTTCGATTAGATATAGAGCAGATTGATGCTAAAGGGAACCTATGAGATTCCTACCTACCGTGCCACAGGGACGGGGGTATTGACTCATCTATCTCCCCTTGATAAAATCCTTTTGACCATCTTATTCAAGTGATATATTGAGGTGATGATTTGCCAAGAGTAGCAAGAAAGCTAAGTAATAGTGGGATGTACCATGTTATGGTTCGTGGAATAAACAGGCAAGATGTTTTTCTTGATACTGAAGATGTAGTGCGTTATCTCCAAACACTTCAAGATTTAAAAAAAGATAGCAGCTTTTCTCTTTATGCATATTGTTTCATGAGCAACCACGTCCATTTGTTGATAAAAGAAGGCTCAATCCCTTTGGGCTTACTAATGCGGCGACTTGGAAGTAGCTATGTTTTTTGGTACAACCGAAAATACGATCGAATTGGATATCTGTTTCAGGATCGATACAAAAGTGAAGCAGTAGAGGACGAGTCCTACTTTCTGACTGTTTTACGCTATATTCATCAAAATCCCATAAAGGCTGGAATAATAAAAACGATTAGCTCCTACCCTTGGAGCAGTTATCCAGAGTACTTGTCAGGAGAAGGCTTTGCTGACATTGAAGTGCCTCTAACTATGCTTCATACTGATCCACAAAAAGCAATAAAAACATTTATAGATTTTCATAAGTTAATCAACGATGATAAGTGCATAGAAATAGATACGAAGCATCTTCTTTCAGACCAAGAGGCTGAAAATATCATTATCAAACTTTGCTGTTTAAAAAAAGCTTCTGACTTGAAGCATATGGAAAAGTTGGCTCGAGATGTATTTGTGAAGCAGTTAAAAGGTAGGCATGATCTTTCCACCCGACAACTTGAACGATTAACGGGCATTGGTAGAAATACCATCAATAGGGCATTATAGGGATTAAAGGAATGAGTCAACACCCCCGTCCCTCTGGCACACTTGATTTTGTATTGATTGATATTTGACAACTAGTATAAGTAGTTGTACTATTGCAAATATATTGCATCTATTAAATTTTGAAATTTCATATTTCATTTTTGGGGGAAAAAATTATGGAAAGTAAGATCGAACGGAAAGAAGTTCGTAGTTCTTATGAGGAAAGTCATACTGCTCAAGCTATTATTGGTACGGTATTTGGATTAATGGAGGCGATGCTTGCGTTTCGGTTTATTTTTAAATTGTTTGGAGCGAATCCGCAAAGTGGTTTTGTGAAGGGAATTTACTCTGCAACACAATTTTTTGTAGGTATTTTTCAAGGGATTTTTTCCCTGGGTACCGCAAAAGGTGTTGAAACCACAGCGATCTTTGAGCCTGGAACACTAATAGCGATGATAATCCTTGCTATAATCGCCTGGGTTGTGCTGAAGTTGGTTAAACCGCGTGATAGCAATCGTATTGAAAAAACGGATTACAAAGCAAATGAATAATAAAGAAAGGGATTAAAGCAACAAAGAAATGAGTCAACACCCCCGTCCCTCTCGTACAATAGATACCAAAAGCTATGGGCTTTACCCTAAAGGGAGTAGAATCATAGCATAATATCATAAAGGGTAGGTGAGGAGTGCGTTAGTTTGGGTAGATCGTCGTCCCTAGTAAGCGATGCAGTTGCATCAGCTTGTGAGTCAGATGGATCGCCCTTTCTAAGTTTGAATAGTATCATAAGCGGAAGATAAGCCTTCCAGCTTGAGCTATTACGAGGGTAAACGTCAAAGAAAGGGCTAACCCACCTCTTCAAGCTCTTCTCCTATTCCTAGGAGGCGTACGTATGGATTATTATATGGGCATTGACGTATCAAAGCAAACTTTAAGTTTGTTCGATGGAAAAGAAGATGGTATCGTGGCCAATACGCCCAAACTAGAAGAGTTCCAATCGTATTTGCAAGAAAGCTACGGAAAACGCTGGAAGAAGGTTCGACTGATTTATGAACCCACCGGACCTTATGCCTATGCGCTTCGTCGCTTTGCTGCTGGGCAGGGGATGAAAGTTTTTGTGCTTAATCCCAAGCAGAGTGCTCACTTTAAGAAAGCCTTGGGACTTCGTTCCAAAACCGATGTGATGGATGCCAGGATGTTGTACCGCTTCAAGGACTTACTGAAGGAAGAGGAAGCCAAGGTGCCCACCATCGATTCGACGACTGCTCGCTTATCCTCTTATTTAAAGACCTATGCCTTGATCCAGAAAGTGCGTAAGATCGTTGGCAGTCATCTGTATGCTCATGGCTATGATGAGCATTTTCCAGCTCCCTTGGCGCAAGCGATGCAAGCCGAAGCCTCCAGTCTTCAACAACTGGAAACAGCTTTAGTAGAAGCTCTGAAGACCTTTGCAGAAACGACCGAGGAACTTCGGGAAGATTTTGCTCTTCTGCAAAGCATTCCCGGAGTGGGCACCCTCTCGGCTGCCGTCCTCTTAGAGCTCTTTCGACGGTATCCTCCCACGAACCGATCCAGGATCGTAGCCTTGGCGGGATTGGATCCCACCCGAAAAGAATCGGGTACTTCAGTTCATGGGCGAAGTCGCATCAGCAAAGCAGGATCAGACCTGCTCCGCCGTATCTTATATTTTTCCTGTTTGAGTGCAGTTCGGAGCAATGATCGACTTCAAGCTTTTTATGGTCATCTCTTGGAGGAACACAAACCTAAGAAGGTGGCCCTGATTGCCTGTATGAAAAAAATGATCCTCATTGCTCATCAGATCTATACTAAGAAAGAAGGCTATCGACCCATGGTTTTAAATTAATCCTATTTTATACTTGACATGAACCATAGTATCTGTCTCATGAGTTATTTATTGTTGGCGGTGCTATGTAGTGCTTCGATTGCTCTGGCGTTTCGTTGGAGCGAGAAGCAACAAATGCAACGACTGACCCTGACTATAGGCAACTATGTTGTGGCTACCTTGGTGGCAGGAGTTTTACTGATTTACCGAAACAGCCAGACTCCCATTTTTAGAACCCATAGCACTGAACTTTTTGCTGTCATGCTTCTCGGGGTTCTTACTGGCGCACTCTTTTTTGCAACTTTCATGGTTTATCAACGAGCAGTGGGGAGCAAAGGTGCTCCATTGGCTGGTGCTTTTGCCAAGATGGGCACCTTGGTACCTATGAGTTTGTCGCTGATCCTCTGGAGAGAGTCTTTAAGTGCTTTTCAATATATTGGTCTGGGAGTAGCTCTGCTTGCTATGCTTCTGATGAGTGTTTCCTTAGAAAAGCTGGATTGGAAAAAAATCCATCTCCTCCTCTGGGTGCTTTTACTGATGGGTGGTTTGGCTGATTTCAGCAATAAAATTTTCCAACAACATTATTCTTTGGAATTAAAGGAATGGTTTTTGTGGTGGATTTTCTTTTCAGCTCTCATCTTCAGCGCTTTCACTCAGATACTTAAAAAAAGGTCCTGGCACTGGGCAGATTTACGATGGGGACTTGTCATAGGTGTGCCCAATATTTTTTCTTCCTTTTTTCTTATCCTGGCGCTTAATGTGCTTCCAGCATCCGTGGTTTTTCCCTTTTTCAGCACTGGGACTTTATTGGCGATTCAAACAACCACTCATTGGATATACAAAGAGCGTCTTAATTCTCAAGAGATGTGGGGTTTTCTTTTGGCCATCGGAGCCTTATTCCTGCTGAACTTTTAAAGAGGGAGGTAAATGAGTCAACACCCCCGTCCCTCTGGCACGTTATGGAATAGCGAAGCTGTAGCCTTGGTCTCGGAGGGTGCGAGCTATATCGGGAAGGGCTTTCAGGTTTTCGTCGGTGGTGACGTGCATCAAGATTAAAGCTCCAGGGTGAATGTGATCTATCACGGTTTGATAGGCTTGCTGCCAACCTCCCGGAAGCTTTTCCCAATCAGGATAGGCAATGCTCCAGAAATAGGATTTGTATCCCATCTGTTGAATAATGGAAAGAGAATACTCGCAAAAATGACCCGAGGGAGGCCGATAAGCACGCATCTTTTGACCCGTCAGATCAAAAAAGAGCTTTTCCACGGTTTGAGTATCTTCAATAATTTCTTCCTTGCTCAGGCTTGGGAGAGATTCATGCTTGTGGGAATGGTTGCCTACCTCATGCCCTTCCTCGAGAATACGTAACACCATTTGGGGTTGAGTTTGAATGTAATAACCTGTCACAAAAAAAATAGCTGGGATTTCCAAGTCTCTGAGAAGGTCAAGCAATTCGGAGGTAAAACCTGCTTCGTAGCCCAAGTCAAAGGTGAAGTATGCAATTTTCTGCTCTGTGGGGAGCAAGTAATAGCCACTGTGTCGATCGAGTATGCTTTTCCAATCTGCGGGGATACCTGGTTTGCTACCATCGGTGCTCATCTTTACTCCGAAGCGACATAAGGTACGGGACCCCTCGGGCTGGATTTCCTCGATTTTCATGATAGTGGGTTCTTCTATTGGTTCAGCTGATTCTGAAACTGCTACAGGCTCGCTTATAATTTGTTCTGTCTCCTCTGGTGGGGACTGGGTCGAAGAACTTGTAAACCTATGGCAGGATACTGCAAAAGAGCAAAGTAAAAAGGCTAACAGAAACGAGATCATCTTTTTATAACTTGTCATAGCATAGTTATAAAGGCTATTGGATAATTTATCAAGCTTTGCTTTGTTTGGACTTGACGACCCTTAGCTTGCAGGAAGAAAAGTCAGGGGCAGACCAGTGGATGGAAAGTGCTTTTTAAGCAGAGGCAAGTCGCATTGAACCCGGTGAATCGAACAACTGATCGTTCCCTGCTCAAACTTAATCATGGCCCAGCTAAACCCTGGAATTCCGTCTTTGGGTCTTCCTGCACTGCCATCATTGAGCAGGATCATAGAGTCTATTGTTTTGATATAGGCCTTGTGGGTGTGTCCGCAAGCCAGGAGATCAGGTTTATCAACTGGAAACATTCGCAAGATACTGCTTTCTGGGCGCTCTTCAAAGAGATATTCGTTGATTTTACGGGGACTACCATGTACAAAGAGGAGTTTTTTTCCTTCAAGCTCCAGAGTGTATTGGGGTAGTAAACTCTGCAAATAGTCTTTGTTTTCCGGACTAACTTCTTTCTGGGTCCATCGAAGGGAAAGATTGCCCAGTTTGCGTTCTTCTTCGCTGGGGTAGGCACAGCCACAATCATCCAGGTCAAAGCCCACCCCCTGGTCATAGTTGCCCATGATGACAGGAATATTCAGCGTCCTCACGCAATCAATGACTTCATTGGGAAAAGGAAGGTAGCCAACCAAATCGCCCAAACAGATCAAATGATCCACCTGAAAGGATTCGATATCTTTTAACACCGCGTCCAAGGCTTCGATATTGCCGTGTATGTCAGAAAAAACAGCTATATTCATCTCTATCTCCTCCCTGCATCTATGGATTTATTGTAAAATAAAAGGGTTTAATTGTTAGCATTTCAATGTTAAGATTTTATTAAACAAGGTTCATATTGGATTGACTTGAAGCTAAAGGGAAAAGGAGAAAAGCTGGTGAAGGCAGTGGATCGCTTTTTATTACAGCAATTGGAGCGTTTTGTTCAATGCGAAGGGCGCAAGTTTCTGGATTTACAGGAAGGCTTTAAGCCCACTTATTTAAGTCCCCTTCGTGGAGCTTCTTCGATCACTTCTTTGTATGTGCACATCCCCTTTTGCCGTCAGTTGTGTCCCTATTGCTCCTTTAATCGGGTGGCCTACGAGGAAAATCTTGCCCGAGCCTATTTTGATGCCTTAAAAAAAGAGCTAAGCTTCTACGCAGAAAGATCCTATGCTTTTACTCATTTATATATGGGCGGAGGAACTCCGACGGTAGACATGTCTTTGTTGAAAGACCTACTCACCGAGATTAAAAGACTATTTCCCATTCAGCAAATTTCTATAGAAGCCAATCCTGCAGATCTCACAGCCAGCTTGGTGGAGGAGTTACAGACCTGCGGAATACATCGTCTGTCCATGGGGGTGCAAAGTTTTCAGGATGATATGCTTAAAGCCATGGGGCGACTATCTCATACGGGGGACTTGGCGATGCAGAGTATCGAACGAGTTCGAGGACGTTTTGAAACCGTCAATATTGACTTGATGTATAATTTTCCTTCCCAGTCCACTGCCTCATTTTTAGAGGATATTCGTTGCTTCAAATCGCTCGATATAGAGCAGGTTACCTTTTATCCTCTGATGCCTTCTCCCCACAAAAAAACTGCACTAGAAAGACGCTTCCAGAAAGTAGATCCTTCCAGAGAATTTGAATTTTACCAGCTTTTACTCGATGAAATGCTACCCACCTACCATGCTTCTACCAGTTGGTGTTTTTCCAAAGGGGAGCGCTTGATTGATGAGTATATTATTGAAGTCGATGATTATGCTGGGCTTGGAGCTGGTTCGATAGGTTTTATCGATGGGGTTTTTCTGGTAAATGCCTTCCGTCCCCAGCGCTATATTGATCTGGTTTCGCAAGGGCAAATCCCTATTGTTTATCACAAGGAAAGCTCCAAACGAGATCACGCCAGATACCAGATGCTTACGCGTCTATTTGGGATGAAGTGGGACTGGAAAAAGCATCAGGAGCAATTTGGAAAGGTGCTATGGCCGGAAGTAGCTATGCTCAAGGCTGCTGGAATCATCACTAAAAAAGAAAACATGCTGGTGCCCACCCGAAAAGGGATGTATTATGTGAGCATCATGATGAAAAACTTTTTTGCCACTTTGAATCGTTTACGGGAAGAATGCATCAGCTCGGGTATATAAGTTTTGTTTTATTTTAGTATTTCTTGTAAATCTTTTTGCGGATCATCAATAGCCTTCATACCCCATTGATTTTGTAGAATTTCCCAGACTGGTGCCTTGATAAATGCAGGCAAACTAGGACCAATGCGGATATTTTTGATACCTAAAGAAAGCAGGCTTAACAATACTGCTACTGCTTTTTGCTCGTACCAACTCAATACAAGGGTTAAAGGCAGGTCGTTGATTTCTGCACTCAGAGCTTCCGCAAGCGCTTTAGCAATAAGGACCGCAGAATAGGCATCGTTGCATTGTCCTACATCTAAAAGACGAGGAATTCCATCGATGTCTCCCCAGGACTCCTTGTTGATTCGGTATTTTCCACATGCCAGGGTGAGCAAGAGGGTATCGGGAGGAGTGGCTTTAGCAAAGTCTGTATAATAACTGCGACCGGGTTTGGCTCCATCACATCCGCCAATGAGAAAAATATGCTTGATTTTACCTTCATTGATTTTTGCCAGCAAAACTTCTGCAAGGCCAAGCACGGCATGATGAGCAAAACCGATGTCTGCTACTTTTTCAGGGGCATCTTCTGTAAATCCTTCCATGGATAGGGCAGTGTTGATGAGTGGGGAAAAATTACGGTCAGCAATATGGACTACTCCAGGCCAGGCAACCAAACCGCTGGTAAAAATTCTGTCCATGTATTTAGAGCTGGGTCTCTGGATGCAGTTGGTGGTCATGAGGATAGGCCCTGGAAATTGAGCAAACTCGCTAAGTTGGTTTTGCCAGGCAGAACCGTAGTTGCCTATAAAATGATCATAATGCTTGAATTTGGGGTAAGCAAGTGCAGGCAACATTTCCCCATGGGTGTAGATATTAATGCCTTTTCCTTTGCTCTGTTCCAGCAAAGCCTCCAAATCTTTGAGATCATGCCCGGAAATGAGGATGGCTTTCCCTTTTATAGGACTCATGCGTGCTTTCATTGGCTCAGGATGTCCGTAGGTTTCGGTGTTGGCTTTGTCCAGGAGCCCCATGACGCTAAGGTTGAGTTTTCCAGTTTCTAGTACTTTTTCCAGTAGATCTTCCTGGGTATGATCTCCCTGGGCTATAAAATTCATTAATTCATGAAATTTCCCAGCAATCGCCTCATCGTAGTATCCGAGTACTTTGGCATGATCAGCATAGGCAGAGATGCCTTTGAGACCATAGAGAATAAGATGTAGCAAGCCAGCTCGAACTTCCCCCATTTTCTCGATGTGTTGCCATAAGCTGACTTGATCTGATTGCGCCAGCAATTCTTCTTGGTTTTTGCCAGCTTTGAATTGAGCTGGACCTGCTGGGTTTATTCCAGTTTTTTCTTTTAAAAGGTCTCGTTTTTCTACTGTTTTACAGATCAGAGAAAAAACTCGATCAGGATCGAAATTTACATTAGTGATGGTGCTGAACATGCCTTCAAAAACGAGTATATCAGCCTCTTTATCGATAATGTTGAGCTGCCTTGCCCGATGGGCTACCTGACTGAGACCTTGCAGACTCCAAATCAAAATATCCTGAAGCCTTGCAACTGAGTCCTCTTTTCCGCAGACTCCTCTGATAGTACATCCTGTACCCTTGGCTGTTTGTTCACATTGATAACAAAACATTGTTTACCTCCATTTCTTCTTACTTAAACAAAAGAGCTTTGAATAAAATTCACTTTTTATGCTACGCAATTAATTCTTACAAATTATTATACGCCTTAAAGATATAAAAAAACTTGATTCAGTAGCTATAAGTACTATTGACTTTAATTTGTCAACAGCTGTGGATAAAAAGTGGATAAGTCTGTTTTATCTGTCGATAACTCCCATTAATACATAATGTATAGCATTGAGGCAAGTCTTAACGAAATCTTAACAAATAAGCGTAATGGAATTCGTCAAGATATTTCCAATAAACGTTTTAGTTTGCTTTTACCGAACTTGTTTCGAACTGAATCCATTGCTGAATCTAAGAGTTCTGTTTTTTCTTCCTCATCTGGATACAGTTCTTCGTCGCAATTGAAGTTGGAAACAAATATACCAATCAATCTTATAGATTGTTTGATATAGGGTTGATACAAGACACATGCGAAATGATAAAGGTCCAGATCAGACTGAACTGCTTTGGTTTGGGTGCTTTGTCTGGTGATGGTACGAAAAGGAGGGAAACGAAGTTTTATTCCAAGAGTGAAGGCTTTGGTTTTCTTCTGACGAAGGGAAAAGCCAATATCTTTGCTCAATTCCATTAGCACTTTTTTAATCTTATCGGGATCAGATATGTTTTCTTCAAAAGTGTATTCACGGCTGATGGAAGGATTTTTAGTACAAATTACTTCCTCCTCTTTAGCATGATAGACATTCCAAAGATACAATCCTGTGGATCCAAAAAGGTGGACAATCTCTTTTAACGAAAATGGATATAAATCCTGCATCAGAACAATGCCACGAGAGTTTAACAGGGCTTGTGTTTTTTCCCCAATTCCAGGAATTTTAGCTACAGCTACCCTACTAAGAAATGCTTTTTCGTTTCCTGGAATAACGATGCTAAGCCCATCAGGTTTATGCCTTCCTGCAGCAATCTTGGCTAAAAGACGGGTACTGGCTATTCCTACGCTGACCGTTAAACCCAGGGAAGAGTGAATTTCCTCTTTAAGTCGGATAGCTAGTACTTCTTCGGATTCATAAAGAAGCATCAAGGAGCTGATATCAGCAAAACCTTCGTCAACAGACATCGCCTGGATATCTGGAACATAACGTTTAAATAACTCAAACATTTTATGTGAAAACTGGTTGTAAAGCGCATGATCTGGTTGAACAAATATCCCTTCAGGACAAAGCTTAACAGCTGTTTTTACGGGCATACCGGAATGAACTCCATATTTTCTGGCTTCGTAGGAGGCTGTTGAAACTACGCTCCTTGGATGTGAGGGATGCCCGATAATAACGGGTTTGTTTTTCCATTCCGGATGAACTTGAAGCTCGATCGCAGCGAAAAACATATCTGCATCGACATGAAGGTAGCGTTGAAATTTCATCGGATCAGCTTCATGGATTATGTTAGTATTCCAGCTTTGGGTCTGCTAAAAACTTTGCTTTTCCAGTTTTAAGCCAACTTTCTATGTTTTGCAGTGTTTCCTGTATCATGAGCTGGTGACCTTCTTCGCAAAAACCACCTACATGGGGCGACATGACGACATTTTCCAGTTCATGGAAGGGATATTTCGAAGGTAATTGGATTTCATTACGCTGCTTGGGATATTGAAACCATACATCCATACCCGCACCAGCAAGATTTCCTTCTGTCAAGGCATCATACAAGGCTTTTTCATCAATCAGCTCTCCACGGGAAACATTGATAAGATATTTACCCTGCATTCTTTTCAAGCGGTCTTGGGATATGATCATTTTTGTTTCTGGGGTGGAGGGCATGGTTAGAAAGAGTACATTGCTCTTGTCAATGACTTCATCGATATCGTTGCTACAAGAGGAAAGACCGAGTGGCAAGGTAGAGGGAATATGCTTTTTCAAGGCATGGAAGGGTCCTTGAAAGGGTAAAAGATAGTTTAGAAGGTTTTTTCCAATACTGCCAAAACCCAGGATAGCGCAACTCCTATTTTGTAGCGTTTGCCAGCGATCCTCAAATTGCCCTGCTGCAAAGCCGTGCCATTTGCCTTTTTGCATGTCGTCGTGATAGGGGACGACATGGCCCAGCAGTGACAGGCAAAGCTGAAAGGCTTTTTCTGCTACTGCCCGGGCATTGCCATGGGTGTGGGCTACTTGGATGTTTCTTTCTCTGATCAGCTTCCATGGGAGATGGTTTACTCCAGCCCAGGGAACAAATATGATTTTAAGCTTTTCAGCAGACTCCAGATCTCCTGGTCGAAGCCTTCCAAGAACGATCCCATCTGCTTCTTTGAGCAGACTGATGCGTTTCTCTTCTGTGCTTTCCTCCTCAAAGAAAAAGTCTGGATGATCTTTTTGGGTTTCTTCGAGTTGTCTTAGAAAAATGGCGGAATGGGGATGGTTAAGAAGAAGTAGTTTCATGCTTAAGCTTCCAGCAGGTAGCTTTCAAAGTCTTTTGCTATGCCTTTGGCGGAAAGAGGGAGTAAGCCTTTCATGACTCGTTTCATCACTTCGGGCATCATTTGAGGCATCATTTCTTTCATGGATTCAGGCATATCTGGGATGAGCTCCTGCATTTTCTCGATCATGACTGGCATCAATTTTGGCATCATACCAGGAAGGAGTTTTGGCATCATACCAGGAAGCATAGTGCGCATCATACTTGCCATAAGTTTTCGCTTTTCGGGTTTTGATGCCAGAACTCCGTGAATTACTTTCTTAAACAAAGCTGGCATAGCTTCAATCATTTCAGGAAACATGCTTTTCATCATGCTTTGCATCCCCTGAGGAGTCATGATATCGATGGCTCTTTCAAATACACTCCACATATAAAGTACGTAGGGTTCGGTATTGAGCTCCTGATGAATGCCAAGGGACCTGGCAACGTAGGTCGAAAAGTCTTCAATTTGAAGATCTTTGTTTAAGCGGTCTGCCGAGACTCGGAATTGAAATTCACAGCAGGGGCAATTAGTAATAACTTTTTTAGCACCACTATCCAGGGCTTCATCCAGTCGAGCACAGGCTATTTTGTCTGAAACTTTTGGGGCACCCACTCGGGTAAGCACGCTTCCACAGCACAGGGCATTGTCTCGGTTATGCTCCATTTCAACAAAATTGTCGCCAGCGATGGCATGGAGTACCTTGCGGGGTTCTTCGTAGATTCCTCCATGACGACCGACATGACAGGGATCGTGGTAGGTGATTTTCTCGTTTTGAGGTGAAAGCTTGAGTTTACCTTCTTCAACCCATTTAGCGGTGAGTTGGGTAATGTGGAAAATTTGTAAGGCATAGGGGATTTTAAGTTTTTCTGCCCAATCTTTGTAATAATGAGATAAAGCAACCCAGCACCCCGGGCAGGAAGTGACAATTTGCTTGATTTTTTTATTTTGAAATTGCTTCATATTGTAGCGGAAAATGGCTTCAAACAGATCCCACTTTCCCGCCATTAAAAAGGGGATACCGCAACAGGCCTCATCGTTGCCAAGGTAGTTGAAGTCTTGACCTGCTTCTTTAAGGATAGCAGCGGAATGAAGCGCAATATCTTTTTCGACGTAGCTGGCGGTACATCCAGCCCAATAGTTTAAACTCTGCTCGGTGTTGATTTTGACGTCTTTTGGAAGCCATTGATCTCGTTCATTTCCTCTGCCAGTCCAGATGTTTTTACTGCAGGCATAGCTTCCTCCCATCATTTCAAAGGCGGGATAGGTGGCAAAGCCTTTCTGATGAATCAGGACTCCGCGCATATCATCCCATTTTTCCTGTATGGGAATATTAACCTGGCAGACGTGATTGCAGCGTTTGCACGTGGTGCAGAGGAGAAATGCATGGACTAGGTAGGGGTCAAATGCAACTTTTCCTCGGATAAACTCTCGTAAGTAGTAAAATTTACCTCTTGGTGCCGCGCTTTCCCAGCCTTTGCCCAGATACTCCGAGCAAACGGTTTTGCAATATCCACACTGAGCACAGGCAAAAGCTTCATAAACTAAATCAGCAGCAAGTTTTTTACTTAAACCTGCCTGCTTGCTCATCAGATTTGAAATAAGCTGAGCAAGGCTCTTTCCGCTTGAGGCTGCTTTCATAGCAATTTTGACTAGCTTTGGAACTGCGTTGGAAGGGAAAAGCTTGCCTGGATTCATCAGATCAAGTGGGTCAATCTCTTTTTTGAAGATACGAAGACGATCCATTTTTTCTTTACCTTTTATTTTGTCGGCTTTGTCGGTAAAGAAAATGCCTACCTGATAAAGTCTTCCGCCGTATTTTTCAATGATGTCCATCAGCACTAGTGATTTGACATAATCGACAGAAAAGGCAAAGGTACGTTCGTCATGTAATACAAATCCCAATAACACGACTTCATTTTTACCGTTCATGGAGCCTTCCAGGGAAAGGTGTTGGATTTGTTCCCGGGCTTCTTTGCATACTTTATGAAGCGCTTCCACAGGAAGTATGGCTTCGCTGGGGATGAGTGATGGTCCCAGTCGTTTTTCTCTCATGATGTAATAGCGTTCGCTCCAGAGATAGTTGGCAAGGCTTTGGTTTTGAGTGCTACCCTGGTGGTTTTGAATGCGTTGCATCAAATCTTCAGAGATCGTATTTCCTTCTATGCACATCAGAACATAGGCACCGGAGTCGTGAATGTTTTGGGTATTCCAGTCGAGAGCTTCCCATACTTCTTTTGGGGTGGTGATAGGGCAGGGAACGCCTTTGCTCTTTTCGATGGCTTGTTTTTTTCTCAGAATACTTTCCCCTAAAAAGCATTGAATATGGTAAATGTTGAATTCTTCGGTGGAAATATTGGATAGCAGAGCGCTTAGATCGGAAGGTTTTTCGAAGTGAATTAACAAAGGAAGAAGCTCTTTTTTGGGCATAATTTTTAGTTTGATGCTAACCATGAAACCGGTAGTACCTGCAGCGCCGTAGGCTAGTTCAAGATCACTTCCGCGAAGGGTTTTGTATTCGCCATTGGGTAAAAGAAGCTCAATTTCGTCGAGTTGCTCTCTGCAGGAGCCATATTTATAGCTACCTATCCCAGACCCACCTTCCGCTACCCAGCCTCCAACTGTTGCCCCCGGTGCGCTGGAAGGGTAAGCCTGAAGAGATAAGCCCTCTTTTTCCAAGGCTTCTTGAAGGTGTAAAAACACGATGCCTGGCTCAACTTCAACGGTCATGGACGCTTTATCTATGGATACTATTTTTCGCATAGCCATCATATCCACGGAGATAGCATTTTTCAAGGGCATGGAATCTCCGTATCCTGAGCTTGCATTGCCTCGGGGAGTCAAAGGCAAATGGTGTTTCTCGGACAGCGCCACGAGAAACTCTAGATCTTCTTTGTTTCTTGCTCTGACTACTGCAGAGGGCAGGGTGTCGATCATATTATCCACTATTTGGGGCAAACTGCCCATATCGTGAGAATAGATGATACGTTCTGCCATTTCAAAATTGACATATTCCTGGTCACCAAATTGCTTAATCAAGGTCTCTTTTGCTTCGGTGTTAATATTCGCCATCTAAAAACCCCCTTTTAGGCTTTTCATTGATTTTAGCACAACAAACTTGTAACTCTATATATAGAAAGCTAAACTAGAAGAATAGTTCCTGAAAATTGTAAAATAGCAAAAAGTAAGGAGTAGTAAATGCAAAATTTTGTTTTTCATAATCCAGTGCGTATTATCTTTGGTAAAGATGTTGTTTCCCAGCTGGGAGGGGAAGTCTTTTCTGAAGCAAAGAAGGTATTATTGTTATATGGTCAGGGTAGCATTAAAAGTAATGGCATCTACGATCAGGTATGTATGAGCTTAAAAGAAGCTGGCATCGAGTGGATAGATTTCCCTGGTATTAAGCCAAACCCAAGTATCACTCATGTTAGATCTGCTATTGCTCTTTGCCGACAAAATGGCTTGCAAGCTGTTATAGCTGTTGGAGGAGGCTCGGTGATAGATGCTGGAAAAGCCATCTGTGCCGGGGTATGCTATGATGGTGACGTTTGGGATGGATTTGCTAAAAAAGCTACCTGGAACGAAGCGCTTCCCTTGTATACAGTACTCACGATTTCTGCAACTGGCTCTGAAATGAATGGGGCTTCGGTAATCAGCAACCAGGAATTGCAAACCAAGGCTTCCTTTTATTCCAGCGGGATTTTTCCAAGAGCATCATGGATCGATCCTTCTTTTCAAAGCTCTCTTCCAGTTGGGCAAACTATCTTTGGTGCGATGGATATGATGGCACATGTATTAGAGCTTTATTTTAATGGCACCGACAACACCGATATTCAGGATTATTTTGCTGAGGGTTTGATGAAAACTATTCTGAAACATCTGGACATTGTACTGGAAGACCCTGGCAACTATGAAGCGCGAGCCCAATTAGTCTGGGCAGGAACTTTAGCGCTCAATGGCTTGAATGGAGCTGGCAGAGGTCCTGGTGATTTTAGTAGTCATCGTATCGGGCATGCCATTTCAGCCTGTTATGATCTAACCCATGGAGCTACCTTGTCCATTGTAATGCCCGCTTGGATGCGCTATGTGTATAAGCACGATATTCCAAAATTTGCGAGATTTGGTCGCGAAGTGTTTGGCTTTAAAGGTTCAGATGAGGATACTGCTTCCAAAGGTATTCATGCATTTCAGGAATGGATCCGCAAGCTGGGTCTACCCCTCTCCCTGGTCGATGTCGGAATTCGTATGGAGGCTATTCCTCTCATTGCCAGAAATCCAAGTATTCCTTATCCACTGGGCAAGATTTGTTCCTTAACTGTGGAAGAGGTAGAGGGGATACTCAGGCTAAGCAACTATTAAAGAGTAGCAAGTTAATATAGTATAGCAATATAATTAGTATGTAGGATATAAAATATGACGATGAAAACTCATAAAAGTAAAACTTATTCAATTTTCTTATATTTCTGCCTACTGGGTTTTTTGATTTCTAATCTTTTTTATCCCTGGATGAATCTTGTTTCAATGGGGGTTAGTGCATATGCCAACAACTCCATTCAACTACAGCGCTATGATGGAGATGGTGCATGGATGCATGTGGATACGTTTATCCATGAAGCAGACCATGTGGTTGAGCAATATGCCGATGCACTCGTCCGTTCCAATATTAAAACAATCTTTATCCTTGGCAAGAAAATTGACGGATCTGTCAACTATCCGTCTAAAAACGCATTGAAAAGATCTTTTTCAGGCGATCCGATGAAGAGGATAGTCGGTATCTTAAGATACCGAAAAATTGAAGTCTTTTTCTATTATCCCATCAATACTGACCCTGCATGGAATGCAGTTCACCCTGAGGATATTGCATGGCAATATGGCAACGCTCAACAAAATGCAGTTTTGCAGGATCCTGAAAGAAAACTGGTCAATCTTACCAGCACTGCGTATAGAGACTATATTCGCTTGTTGATAGCTGATGCTTTTGAGCTTTATGATATTAATGGTATCCAACTGGATTATATCCGCTACCGTAATGCTCATTGGGGATTTTCACCAAAAGAGCTGGCTATGGCTAAAGAGCGAGGAGTCAATATCAATAGGATACAAGAGTTGACATATACTACCTTTGTAAAGCCTGGCGATTGGAATACCCTGCTTAAAAAATACGACGAAAAAGATCCTGATGTGCTCAAGTGGGTACAATGCAGAGAAGACATAATATT
>Ga0351963_1037_pt1 | contig 21753 bp, 32 predicted proteins | sample TotcelT113001N14_FD_205804 | JGI IMG/M metagenome (GOLD analysis project Ga0351963, IMG submission 205804) | Enriched cells from coal bed in the Powder River Basin, Montana, United States - Total cells T11 rep3 HSBNCT.T11.300.1.N14 ... | reverse complement strand
GGTGTTCTTGGAACATGGTTCTCGTCCCAGGGCCACCAGCAACACGAGGACGCGCGAGACGGCCGCCACACAGGAACGCTGCTCGCCCTTGTGCAGCACCTGCGAGAGGAAGGCCCACAGGGTCAGCGGCGGGGTGTAGATCTCGTCCTCTTCCTGCGCGAAGTCCACTCCTTCGTCCGCGAAGGCCTGTTGGATCTGGTCTTCCGAGAGGACCTCCGCAAAGGGCAACCCTTCGGTCTGCAGGAAGGAGGCTTGAACCAAGCCAAATCGACGTGGTAAGGAACGGTCAGGATGGTAAAATGACATGAGGCCCTCCTTGGTCTCAACGCGACTCGAGTTCCAAGGAAGGCCTCACGGATCGGAGGCAATGATACCCCAAGGAAGGCCCCGGTCCAACAGCAATTCCATCGGGCGTGCGGGCATCAACTGTTCGCCCACGTGCAGCACGGATGCGTGGCCCCGTTCAAAACGTAGCCCCTCCGTGAGCGCTCTTTGTATGCGCCGATCCGCCGGAACAAAGGCAACCCGATTCGAATCGTCCTGCGCGCACGCTACAACCGCTCGCCAACGCTCCGCCCCCGTCGTCCCATGTCTTGACGTAAATCCTTGTGGGACAACCGGCAGTGCCATTCCTTCCAGACTGGCTATTGTATTCACTGCCCGATGGCTTGTGGGTCTACGCAATTACAAGTTGGATGATCCTGATTTGGGACCGCCATCCTCCACTGGCGTGGCTCGTCATCGGTGCCGCCCTTGGTGTTGGTGGCGAGTTCGGCCAATTGATTGGGATTGTCCCCGGAACGTATCAACATCTCGATATGGTTTTCTACACTGGCGGGTTCCTCGCTGCGTGCCTGCAACTGGAGATTCGACATGAGACGTCACTACCTTTCCGCACTTGCTTTGCTGGTCATGATTGTCTTCGCCTTCGGAAGCGTTGACACCAGCACTAGCCACCTTGATACAGGCGGAAGCTCAGCACAGCCAGGAACGAGTAGGCAATCGCTCGAATCTCCCTCGAATGTTTTACCGCCTCGCACTCCGTCAGAGGACGGGGGGGCCGCGGAGTCTGCAGTCGTGAGCGACCCCGTGGAAGCAGCGAGAACGGAGTTGGCCGCCGCAGACCAGCGTCTGAAGGACTTCGATGCCAATAACCCCCGGCCTAAGCCGTCACCTGGGCCCGATCGCCTCTGGTTTGCAGCAGAAGGGAGTCACACATTTCACGGGTGTGCGATCGACGTTGGCCATGACACCGTCACACTCCGGGCGTACAAGGACGGACGAACCGTCGAAATGCCGATCGCAAAGCTAGACGAGCAACACCACGCCGAAATCGCCGAGTTGTTCGCCGAGTACAAACAGGCAGTGGCCGATTGGAACGAGAAACGTCGACCGTCAAAAGAAACGGTCGATCAGCGAAAAAAGTCGCTTGAGGAAGCACTTGCCGTAGAAGCTGAGCGGGAGCGTGAAGCTGAGCGGGAGCGTCAACGGATTGCTGAACAGAAAGCTGCAGAGGCGGAAGGAGCCCGCAAGGCCGCTGCCGAGGCCGCTCGCAGGGCCGAAGAAGAATACGAGCAAAACGGCTTGGTTCTACTCCGGAAGACGCTTCAAGGCAAACGAGGACAGTTCGGCGGGGAAATCACCGGCACCGTAATCAATCGCCGCACGCGCAAGCTCAACTACGCTCAAATCACGTTCAACCTTTACGACCAGAGCGGCGCGCAAGTCGGCTCGGCGGTAGCAAATATCAACGGCTTGGAGCCAGGAGGCAGGTGGAACTTCAAGGCGACCACGTTTGGCACCGATTTTTCGACGTACAAGATCAACGAACTTTCAGGCTTCTGACGGGAGACAGCGAACCAACGGATGGACCGAAGCGGCGGTAAGCCCGTCCAAGATGGTCGCTCGGTCTCGTCGCCGCTTCGGTCATCCGTAACCGTTAGCCAACTTGGTTTTCTTGGAGGTTGAAGATGCGTATTCTAAAGAGCGTTGCAATCGTGTCCGTCGCGTAAGATGCGGAAGCCGTTCCAGACGGTGTGCCGATTTTGTTGTTTCGGCTGGAGAACCGATATGCCGTGCGCCCAAACAAGTGACCTTGCCGTCAGGAATGGCTTCCTGGTTTTCCCCACGTGCACGGATCTGCAGCGCGTCGGCACGGGAAGAGATTTCGCCAATGCGAAGGCGGTCGTGCTGATCGACGGGATGAGGGTGGTCCATGGCGATGACGAGACAATCGACGCAAATGCTTTGAGACTGTCCGTGCTTTGGGAATCGCTCCAGCCGTTTTGTCGGGGCGAATCGGGCAACGTGATTTTCATCGTATGGTGTCGCATTTTCAGCGCGCGGTCCGAGGACGATCGCGCATGGCCGGCCAGCAGCATCCTGATGCTGGCCCTACAACAGTTTGGGCAAGAGGTTGGGTTTTGCGAAGTTGCGGTAGATGTGTACTTCCTTCCGGCGGATAATCCTTACATCAATGACTGGAAGCAAGCCGTCACAGACTTTGCTTCGGATCCATCGGAACTGGAAGCGGATGAGCGGGCCGTAGGCGATGAACAAGTGAGGCTTTATCCCGTTCGCACGCGGCTCAGCCGGCTCCTGTATGACGGAGCAGACTGCGTGGCCCAGATCGTTCCGCCCATCGAGAAGCTCGATGCGACGTCCGCAATGGAGACGATGAAACGGAGTCTTTCGGAACTCCGCCTGGAGACGAAAGATCGGGTAGTTTTCCTCCACCACTGGAAGAATGTAGAAGCCGCCAGCACCGAAGCCGTCGCTTCGGAATGCATGAGGCTATGGCGTCACGAGGTGTTCGGGTTCAAGGAATCTGTGGCGTTATGCTGGCAAGACCGCCGACGACACGACCTGATCACCCACCGGTAACATCGGATGCAATCGAGCGGCGGTTGCGTCCAGCGGTATGGAAAGTCGACCTGTCGCCGCCGATTGATCCGAAACGTTCTGTGCGACAAACGAACCAGCGTCAAAGAATCGTGTCCTCACGTCGTGTGTACTGCCAATGCGATCACGCACAGCTCGGAGAAAACTGTGTCAACTCCACGGTTAGACCTGTCGGAAGACTTCGCGAGATTCTTTGAAGCCCCGACCCGAGACAAACTTCGGAGGCTGCTTCGTGACCGTACGGGTGAGTTCGACCACCTTGACTTCAAACGTGAGTGGCCAGAACGTTCCGAATTGGCACGGGACATTCTCGGGTTCGCCAACACCGCAAACGGCTGCCTCGTTGTCGGAGTTGGTGAGCAAGATGATGGCACGCTCGACGTTTGCGGACTCCAACAACTCACCGATAAGACGGATACGAAGTCATCATTGACGAAGTATCTTCCGAGTGTTGTTGCTTTCGATATACATGATTTCGAATTCAACGAATCCGAGTATGCCGCGATCAAAGGGAAGAAATTCCAGGTGCTCATGGTTGCATTCAATCCAGAGAGCATTCCGATATTGGCGACTGGTGAGGGTACTAGCATCAAACGGCACCACATTTACGTCAGACGCGATAATGCAACGACAGTCGCGAATCACGATGATGTGCAGCAACTCATCGAGAAACGAATCGACGCGGTCTCGGAACCATCCGCCGGAACTGAATTGAATGACCATCTTGCACATCTGTATCAACTCTACGAGCGGAACCTGCCGCCTTATGTTGCGGGTATCATGGGGACATTGGGGTCCTTTGACCAAAGGGCTGGTTACTTTCAGTTCATTCGCAGAATGATCGCCAAGAAGGAGAAGCTCATCGAGCGGCTCATTTCGCAATGAGCACAGAACTTCTGAAGGCTTAGACTGTGCGGTAATCGAAGAACTGCGGCAGGCAGGCCAAGCAGCTGGCCAGCACCCTTCATCCCGTAATGTCCACTTGAGGCCAGAAAATGAACCTTTCAATCGTCCTCGCCCGGATCGTTTCTGTGATCTACCTGTCCGCTGGCGTGGGTGCGATCCTCGACAAAGACCAGTACCGCCGTATCGCCGATGACATGTTCAAGAACGCCGCCGTGACGTACTTGATGGGCTTCACGGCAGCGATTGTCGGGTTGCTGATTGTCAACTACCACAACGTCTGGACTGGCAACTGGACGGTTCTGATAACGATCTTGGGTTGGCTGGCAACGATCAAGGGCGTGCTCATCATTGCCGTGCCGAGCTTCGTCGAACGGTTTTCCAAAATGGTCTTCGGTGGCAAGATGCTTCAGTGGTTCCCCTATGTCGCGTATTTCCTTGGGCTGCTGTTCGGCTACTTTGGCTTTGTGCGTTGAATACGGATCGGGATTCGCGGGCCGAGGTTCAGCTTTGCGTTTGGAGAGGTCAGAGACCGCCAGCTTTCGAGACACAAAGCTGATGAAGGCCATCGTGTGGACCGTGCGACAACCCGTTCCTGGCTGGTATTGGCGTTGACTCGTTCGTCGGCCGCAATCCCGCGTGTGATTCAAGCCGCCGTCGTGGATGCCTCTGGAGAGGTATGCTGGGCAGGTTTGTGGCAGCCAACGAGCGTATCGAATTCTAGGAAAAATTCAAAGAATTAGCTTGCAAAGTGCAGGCGATTCGCTAGTTTGAGGGGCGGTTGGAGCGTCGGTATTTGGAGCGGCGTCCGAACAGGTTGTGCCGCTTTCCACAATTACGTGTCAAACCGGGATATCCCGCCGACTTGCGGTCATATCCCGGTCGAGATAATTACAAGTAGCGTGTCGGGGAGGGGCAACATGGACACTTCACTTGTCGAGACACTGCGAGCGCGTTTTGATCAGAGTGGCACTGACGGATTGCTAGAGATCTGGCAGCAAGATGACCGTGATTCCTATTCTGACGAGGCATTTGAGGCGATCAGGGAACTTCTTGCAGCGCGCGGCCATAGCTACCCAACCAAGAGACCCACTGCCGACATCCAAAAGGAGATTGAGGACGCCGTCGCCAAATCGCCCACTGGCCGTCAGGGAGACCGATACGTATGTACAAACTGCTATACTGCTTTCAGAAGAGATGGCCTCCCTAAGCGTTCATTCTTGGGCTACGAGCGGCTCACCTGCCCGGAGTGTACGCACCGCATAAAGTATCCGCTCACCAACGGCTACCGACTGTTCTATCGATGCTTTATCGTCATCGTGCCGCTGATCTGTGTCGCAATGTTCTACTTCGGGGGCAGCGTTGCGTTACCCGGTCTTGCGTGGTTCGCTGCGCTTTTCGCGTTGTCGAATGACTACGAAAAGAAATGGCGAGTTCAAAAGGCTTGGTTCGAGCACGAACAAAAAGGACGACCTGCATCGGAAAAGGGGGGCCGTTGCCCTACACTAGCCGAGCGGGACCCAATCCGATGGTATCACGTGGTGTTCGCGGTACTGCTCCCGTACGTGTCAGTACCTTGGGGCATCCTGAACCTCTTTCGCGGCCATCGAAGGTCGGGACGCTTACTCCTCTTACTTCCAGTAATCGTCATCGGAACCATGCTGGCCGTCGCATTCGTCGTCTCACGCTTTCAGGAATGAAGATGTCTGCCCTACGCTAACATCAGTCGGGTACACCCAGACAGAAATACATCGGCACGAATCCAGGTAAAGAGCCGTTACCGAACCGACTGGGACGGCTTTATCATTAACAACTTCGGATGCGACTTCGTTGTCTTTGTTGCCTTGAACCGGGCTATGCCAAGATCAAGAAGAACAAAGAACACGGCATAAGAGAACTAGAATTTTATGTGTTGCCGGTTCTCTACGTTCAAGAAGTTCACGACGCCAAGAACGCATGGGGCAAGATCGTTCGCAATCATCTCAAAGAAATCGAAGAATACCGAGACGCATGGAACCAAGTGAAAGAATTTCTTAATGGAAAGGCGAGACCTAACCACATGCACGAAAGGGGCAACTGAGGTCGCGCGGCGTGGTAGCCGCCTTGGCCGCCGCCCCGTGATGCCTGTCGCCGCACGCACCGCAAAAACCAGACGGAGGGGCATGCCATGAAGTTGGACAGGCGGGGTGGAGGTGAAGGAGTCGGACGGACCGGGATCCCCGCGCCGCAGTCCGACGGCCGGGGCAGCGGCCACATACTTGGCGACCGTCTTCCGGTCGCTCCCGGTCCCGTGCGCGATGGCACGGAGCCCTTCCCCCAAGCAAAACCGGCGCAGCACTTCGCGGATTTCGATCACACTCCGCTTTCGGTACGGCATGCACCCCCGCTCGGTCGAGGGAAAACACGGCCCAGCTTGGCCGCCGGGCTCCGGATGGGTGAAAGGTTTTGAGAATCAGCCCGCTACGTGGGGGAAGGCTTTTGGGAAATCACAAACTGTCGACGCAGCGAAAAACAAGCATCCGCACGAACAAGATAGGGGGTCAATATGGCAGTCGATCTTACCGGCGATTGGAACACGCTGACCATTCAACAGGTTGGCAACGAGGTTACGGCAACGGCTACGGTTCCCAACCCGCACTTCACGGTCGGCAGAGGCACACTCGCGGGAGATGTGCTGACAATGACCTTCACCGGCGGTGCCGTCGTGCAAACGCATACCGGTAAGGTTGCTCCGAACGGGCTGGCAATCTATTGGTCGAACAATACCGTCTGGATGAAAAGGCACTGATCCCGCGGCGACGCCCGGCCGCAACGATCACGGGGATCGTCACCACGAACCTGACCGAGACCACGCGGCAGAATATGTGGAGATAACGTGATCGGCCCGTCGAACTTATGAAGGACTAGATTGTGCGGTAATCGAAGGAGTACGGTAGGCGTGGCGGAAGATTGGCCAGCGGTAGGGAAGGTTCTTGGCCGATCGAAGAAACTCAGGCGGAAGACCCGAGCCGCGATCCGGCCGTGGGGAATATAGTGACGTCGACTAATCGCGGACTTAGTCAACGCGGTCGTTATGCAATAGAAGTGTGTTTCTGACATGGCAATTCCCGACTTTCAATCCATGATGCTGCCGCTGCTCCGATTCGCGGCTGACGGTGCGGAACATTCGGTCGCGGAAACTCGATCGCCACTCGGTGACCAGTTCGGACTCACTGACGACGAACGCACCGAACTACTCCCTAGCGGCCAACAATCTCGTTTCAACAATCGCGTAGCTTGGGCCAAGGTTTACTTGGAACGCGCCGGTCTGTTCGCAAAGACTCGTCGTGGCCACTTCAAAATCACGCCGCGTGGGACCGATGTTCTCGCCGATCCACCCGAGCGGATTGACATCTCGTTCCTCAAGCGGTTTCCCGAGTTTGACGACTTCCGCACCAAACCGACGGAGCCGTCCAGTGTCGAAACCGTTGAGGACGAAACCCCCGAGGAGACGTTGCAGGCTGCGTACCAGACCATTCGCGACACGCTTGCATCCGAAATCCTTGCGATGGTCAAGGCGTCATCACCCTCTTTCTTCGAGCGTCTTGTCTTGGACCTAATGTTGAAAATGGGTTACGGTGGCTCGCGTGAGAAGGCAGGTTCATTAACCAATGCGGGGGCTGATGCCGGAATCGACGGCATTATTAACGAAGATCAACTCGGCCTGGACGTGATCTACCTTCAGGCCAAGCGTTGGGAAAACACGGTCGGTCGCCCGGAAATCCACAGATTCGTCGGGGCTTTGCACGGTCGGCGTGCGAAGAAAGGCGTCTTCCTGACGACCAGCACGTTCTCTCACGATGCGATAGAGTACGTCGCAAGCATTGATCCGAAGGTGGTGTTGATTGACGGCCTGAATCTTGCTCAGTTGATGATCGACTTCAATGTGGGGGTCAGCTGCAGCCAGCTTTTTGAAATCAAAAAGATCGACTCTGACTACTTCGCGGAGGACTGATCGCATAACCGGTCGCACGCGAGGCAGCCATCGCATCTGGGATGATGGTTGGGTCACCGGAATCGCTTGGGTGATCCGGGTCGTTGGGCCTCAAAGAAAGGAGCGACGTGACGATGGGAAAGAGCGAAGCCGAGAAGCAACGTCTGCGGAAGAAAAGTCGGAACTGCGAGTCGCTGATCCGCGAACTCGAACGGAAGAACGATCGGTCGTCGCAAGAGGAACTGCGGCGGCAAAAGCAGGAGAAGTCGAACCTTGAGTACGAATTGAATCATGGATGAAGAATTGAACACAGCAGCCTCGTAAGGCCGGCAACCCGAGCGGCGGATCGGGTCGGTCCTGATGGCAAGCCGCGTGGGCCGCCGCCGGTTGAATCGTGTCGTTGCCAGCTGCATGAATGAGTAACTCGGAGGAACGTCATGTATCGATGCGAAAGGTGCGGCGGGACATTCGCGTCATTCAAGACTCCTGGCCAGTGCCCGGTTTGTCGGGGATGGGCAAGCGTCAGATGCGATGGCTGCGGATACACCGCCCACGCCAACGAGTTCATCAACAATGACAACCGGTGTCCAAAATGCGGCGCACTCGTCTCGGTTGGCGGCGGTTCTGGTTCCGATGCAGAGGGAGCACTCGACCCAGAGGAAGCATCAATTGCACTTCTTGTCATCTTCGGTCTAATGTGTACTGTCATCCTCGGTGGTATGTGTGCTTTTTGGTGTCACGAATTCATCGTACGCGAATTCTCGTTGTGGGGGAAAGTGGCTATGGCGTGTTTCGGTGCAGTCGCCTTAGTGTGGATGCTCGTAAGTCTTTTCCGCGATTGAGTAGGTCCGCCATTTGCTCGTCGCTCATCGCAGGTCTCGCTGATTGCGGATTCGTACAAAGTCTCGTGTTCGCGAGCTCCTGCACAAAATGCCCGCAATTGCTCGATACCGTTGCCATCCTTTTCCTGAAAGACTCGAATCAGAATTTGGTTCTCGCGCGTTGCAAGTTGCAGTGCCCAGGGCAATGGGGGACCGAAAAAGGTGGCAGGAACCGTTGTTTGATTCACGCGGCCTTAAGACCGGCCGAACAATAGGTTGCAATCGAGCGGCGGTTGCGTCTTGGAAAATGGTTGGTCCTCTCGGCGCCGCCGATTGAACCCGGTCGTTACATCGAAATCCATCCTCCATGCGTAATCGGCACGGTGGGATTATGTTTGGCCTGCTATTGAAGGGGATCGTCAGCATTGTGGAGATGAAATGCGATGGGCGGACAAGAAAGTCATTACAAAGAGTTCCTGTTACAAAAAGAATTGGTTCTGGGCTACTTGGGAGAGACCGCCTGGCTTCATCTGTTCGATCCTCGCGTGGAACTGAGACCCATGATTCAGCCGAGAAAAGGAATCTACCTGTTCCGATTGGAGCCTCCAGCGCATAATATTGAGATCTACAAACGGCTTCACGATTTCTGGGTTCCGCACACATATTCGCAAGTCACACACATCGGCGGGATGAAGTCAAAGAAAGCTGCCTCTGTGCGAGATGACATCTTCAAACGGGCAATCAACGACTACCATTCAGTACGGAACCGCAACGTGGATCGTCCTTCCAAATACTCGGCTCAGCGGTTGGAAAAAAGCCGAATCATGAAGGAGTATGCCAGCGGATTCCGTGTCAAGATCTTCTATACGGATTCGGACGAGGCGGAAATGCATCTGCTTGAACAACACGTGAAACAAATCGGCTGCAAACCTCCCTGGGAAACACGGTGAGGCCCACCTTCACCTCGGAATCAAGTGACGTGTGAGGATGTTCCCGTGACCAAAGGTCAATTGAAACTGCTCACTACCCCACTGCCACCGGCTTGCAATCACGCGACATGCAGTGCGAGCTTTGTGTCTGGATTGAACTTCGGGTCTACTGGTTCCGCGAGTAGTCCGGCGCTAAGACGATGTAACCGTGCATCGGGATAGCGGTCCGGGTTGCCCCGGAGGCCCTCCCACACCACCTAGCATACGGGTCCGTACTAGGCGGTTCGACTCTTGGCAGTAAGCTTCTTCCCGGTGGGTGACAAGCTGTACTACCTTGCGTGGTGCTGAAGAAGCCGACCATCAAGTCGCTGAAAAAAGGGAAATCAACGCCGGCCATCCCTTGATCATTTCCGTCGATGAAGACCACTGGGCGACGGTCTACGACTACGGCCAAGGCTGCATTTTCATCGCTGATCCAGCTTTGGGTCGCAGTTACCTCTGCCGACATTCGACGAATGAGTTCCGGGCACGGTGGGACAAGTGGGCAATCGCAGCCAGGCTCGGAGCGTAGATTTCTGCCGGTTGGTGTTCAAGATCACTGCATTCGTCAGCATCTTTGACGCCCGCACCGTTCCTATGCAAACGCCTTTAATGCGAGGCAACCAGGCCCCAGAAGCCCCGAATATGGGACCCGTTCCTGTCACAGTGTATTCCTGTTTGTCTCATTTTCAGGGCAGCAAAACCGCAGGCTTGTAGCCCGTTTGCCCCTGACAATGCTCGCCTGTTTTGCCCCTGAAAGCCGACCTGTTTGGCATCTTCCGGAGGCTCGACAACCAAAACAAAGTCAGAAACAGCCAGCTACTACTACCGCAGTAGTAATCAACGTTGCTCAAGCCTATAGCCGGGCGTCTTTGGAGAGGCGACCAGCAGAACGCTTTCGGCATACGAGCGGAGCCACTCAGACACGGTTGACGTTGCGGCCGGGATGCAATGCCCGTTTGTTGGTTCCGGACACAATGACCGGTGGACAGCCGCGAGCTTACGGCCGTTTTGAAGCAGAATGGATGGCCAGCCGAAGTTGGCCAATGTACTCCAGGGACTTGGCTGCTTGCGGTTCTGAGATATTGCATCCGGGATGCAACATCTTTTTGAAGTGCTGAGCTGGAAAGAATTTCCAGGATTATCGGTCTATCAGGGGACATTGGAGCGACATCGACAGGATGCCGGGTGATCATCGCGGCCGTCTGCTGGCAGTCTTCTTTCACCCCCGCCATCGGCCAACCATGCTTAAAGCCCTGCCGGCCAGTGGCGGGAATGTACCTCCGTTTCCTTTTGCCTGCCCCTGACGCCGCCATCAATGCCCCAATCAGCCTCTGGCCTTCACATCCCTGCCATCAGCCACGTACCTTCTCCGCCATCAACAGCCAATATCGCCTGGGTCAAGCCAGTGGTGTACCCGCCTCTGCATCAATGGCCTTGGTTCTTGAACAGCCACCATTGTCGCAGGAAACCGTCTGTCGCACTTGCCTGCGGCCAAACAACCAACCTGCGAACTCGCCAACCAGGTACGACATCACGACATAGTTGACGATGTAGGCAGCAAAGAACACCTCACGATGCGTCTCGATCGCCTCCCTTGCAAGGAAGCCGAAGAGGATCGTCGGACATCCGAGCAGCAGCATGTACGGCAGAGCAAGGAAGCCGATCGGACCAAGACCGCACGGACAGCAGGTAGGCGGAAACAGGACCAACAACAAGCAGTTCGCAAAAAACACCGACAGGCGAATACGACGGTTGCCTGCTGGTTGCGACTTGCCAACAACCGACGCCGATGGTTCAGCATGAGGCGTTTCGTAGGGGTTTTCAACCATCATCATGGCTCTGGATGGACGCCAAACAGTTGCCTTTGCTACGCAATCGAACGCTAACCCACGAACTGATTGTAACATCGCCATCGACGACGGTTGCGTCTGCGGCTTGGAATTAAAGCATGTTTTGTGGGCGGTGGAAATTGCAGCTTGGCAGAAACAGCCAAGAGCTAAAAAAGCGGCTGGAATCTTTGGACGTGCCTTGTTTCCGTTGGCTTTTGTTTTGTTTTGTTCGTGACCCCGCCATCGGCCAGATACGCTTTAAGCCGATTCTGGCCAGTGGCGGTAGAATAACCAGTCTCCGCAGCGCCTTGTATTGCCGTTGCCATCGACCAGTTCAGTTCAACAAGCTCCGCCATTGTGCGAGCTCCATTTTGGTTGCCGCGATCCTCTGATAGCTAACACGGGTGCGAACCTGACGTTGCCGGTTATCCTGCCCCCGAACCGCGTCACCAAACCAGCCAGCAGGCATCTGCTGAACCGTTTGAATGACGCGATTCGGGGGAAAACTTGACGGCCGGGCTTCGGCCAGTTACTTGAGCTCGTTGCCAGAACCGTTCCGCACGTACCACGCGGCCATGCAAACGGCAGCTGCCGCACCAATTACCGGCAGCCACGATCCCGTGACCACAGCCATCACGGCTCCCGTTGCCAGCATTGCGTACACGCTGGATTCCATCGCCCCTTCATCGACATTGGGTTTTGCGATCTGGCGACGCTTGGGTTGCCTCTTCCGCGTCATCAGCGGCCGTTCTGCCGGATTTTGCGACGGGCAGTGGCTTCCTCGTAACCGGCCTGCCTGCCGAATTGGTAGCCGATCCAACTGGCCAATCCAATCAAAGCGGCTCCTGCGATCAAATCAAACATGCGTTGGTTCTCCTTTCTGTCGTCTTGAAGTGTTTATCCAACGAACGATCATCCCCATCAGCCATCCCAGTCCCGGCAGCTGCCATCGCGGTAATCGCACATAACACAGCCAAAGCCGGGACGAAAGACAAACCGATTGGCGTCCAAGTCATCGAGATACGCACGAATCACGGCAAACAACCGCCGGAAATGGGCTTCGCTGCGGGTCCGGTACCGATGAAATTCGATCTTCGGTACCTTGGTCTTGATCAGCGAGCGGATTTCCAAGCCGCCTTCTTCATCGCCGGTCGCTTCCCGAAACAAGTAGGCGTAACTCGACAACTGGATTTCATGCGTGACTTCAAACGGAGCTGCCGACTTGGCGGCCGTCTTGAAATCGCAAATCAACGGGCCGTCGCGGTCGTCAGCGATCAAGTCCACAATGCCGGTCAACGGAATGCCCAAGTTTTCGCCGGTATCCAGGTCGATCAGCGGCGCTTCCATGCTGGTTTCGACGGCCAACGGAATTTCGCAAGCAGTGTTGGCAGCAGTGACCTGTTGCAGATACGCCGTCACCAAGTCGATGGCTTGCTGTTTGAGCTTGCCGCATTCGTCCAGCGACTTGAATTGCATCGCTTCCAGTTCGGCAGCCTGGTCCCAGCTGTCGGTGATACGCTTGGCAGCGGCTTCGACGCTGAAATCCACAGCCAGATGCCGATGCCGATAAAACACCTCCAAAGCATCATGCACCCGTTTGCCCAAGAACAAGCTTGGCGTTGGCGGTGGAACGATGCCGTCGATGTACTTCAGCTTGAAAGCCAAAGGGCACCGCAGCCAGAGGTTCAACCGGCTTGGCGAGATGTAATCCCAGACACCGCTGCTGCGTTGTTCTTCGGCAGCGACGGTGGCGGGATCCTCCAGCAGCAACGTGCTCATGCCGCCGCTCCTTCGCTCAGGGCAGCGTCAAGCGACACGCGGCCTTCTTTGATTGCTTTGAGCGTGTCGATCAAGCTGCTGGCGTCCAGGCTGGTCAAGTCGGCCAGTGGCTTGCCGAACATGCGGCCGGTCAGCGATTCGAGACGCCGAGTGCCGAGACCCCGGATGCCTTTGGCCAGCTGCGAAGCGAAGTTGATCTGCTTGTCGCTGGCACGGTGGCCACTGCTGCCGTTGCTGTGGCCGTTATAGCCATTGCCGCCGTTGGCCTGATTGGCGTTGCTGAAACCGCCGTTGCTGTTGCCGTTGCTGTGGCCGTTGCCGTTGCTGTGGCCATTGCCGTTGTTGCCGTTGCCATTGCCACCCACCGGCAACGATTGCTGTTGCACTTGGCTGCCACCGTTCAGCTGAGCATCGACAGACGCCTTGGCCAAGTCGAACAAGTAGTTGATCTTGGCTTGCAGTTTGTCCGGTTCGCGGACGACGCCGGACTCGACTTCGATTTCCAGGTTCACGCTGGCACCGCGGGAACCAAAGTTGGCTTCGCCGACCTTGCGGCTGAAACCGACGTTCATTCTGAGCATGGTGAATCACTCCTGATTTGTCAAAGACACACACACACAAGCGGCCAGATCAGCCGCTCGTTGGAATAACACAAAGAACGCAATCAACGTGCCCGCAGATGCCCCCGCAGCGAGCCGACAAAGGGGGCATGGCAGAAACGGGCACACAAGCAGACCGGTCGATGCAAACACGTGTTTACATTGCCGCTCTACATGGCGACGCGATCGAGTTGCCGCAGCGTAGCCAACGCCGATTGCACGCTACGAGCGGTTCTCTTCTGCTGCTTCAACGCTGCGATCAGTTCGCTGGCCTGACTGGCGGCCGTCCGCAACGTGCTCCGCAGCATTTCCGCCTGGTCGATCAAATCAGCCGGTTCGCTGACAACGGAAGCATGGCCGTTGTTGCCGTTGCTGCCATTGGCACTGCCATTGCCGTTTTCGTCGATGGCACTGGGGGTTTGAAATCGGTTCGACTTCGTCATCGTGTGGACACTCCTGTTTGCTGTCGGTGTTGATGCTGCTGGTAAAGTTGACGCTGTTGTCACTGGCGGCGAAACCGTTGTCGCTGTCGCCGTTTCATCCGCCGTTTGGGACGATCCGTTGCACGAATCAATTCGCACGGCCTTGTTGCTGGGCTTGATGGCCGTATCGCCGCTTAACATGGCCCAGATGTAATCGCGATTCTCGCCCACGGCCTGAGCCGGTACTTCCTTGCCGTACATGCACAGCTCGCGAAGTCCCAGCTTCAAGGCACGAGCCAGGTATTTGCGATTGATTGCAAATCGCAAGTCTTCGCCACTGGTCTCGGAGCGGCTCAACACCAGTTCGGTCGGCACCTTGCTGTCGCTGGACCTGGCTCGCACAAGCACTTTGCCGTTCAAATCGAGAGTCACCGATTGGTTGCAATCGTCAGCTTCGCACGGCAGACGCTGAATTGCATCGGCTAAGAAATCCGCATCACCAGGTGCCAACGTCAATCGCGTGCTGGCCGTTTCCGGACGCCGAACAAAGTCTTCCGTCTTGGGGAATCGCCGATCTTTGTCGATTGCCAAGTGAAAACTCCAAGGGCCGGTTTGCAGCACCAGCCATTCGTCCGACTTGCCGATCCGCAGCGGACCATCGGCAGGCAATTCCTTGCAGGCAAACAACGTGCTCCTGAAAATCAGCACATCGCCTTCCCACGGAAAATCAAAGCCGCGTTGCACAAGCAGTTGATGGCCGTCCGTGGCCACGATTCGACCGCCTTCGCTGCGAAGCTGTATGCAAGTCAGGGCGTAACGAGCCGAATCGGTAACGGCGATTTCCATCGCATCGGCCAAGGCAGGCCACAAGCCAGCGTCGTTTTCGGCCATCGCACTTGGGACCACTGGCAAGATTGGCGATTCTTCGAGTCTGCTGTCGTATTGCACGACTTGCGGAATCTTGTTGTCGGTCCAGCGAGCGACGATCTTGCCGCCGGGCTCTTGCTCCAAGTTGACCGGTTCGGCCTTGGTGCCTTCGCAATCGGTCAGCAAGGCAAAGGGAACGCAGATACGTTCGGCCGGAAAATCGCCAGTCGTATGATGCTCGACGGCCGCGTGCGTGTTTCTGGTTTGAATCCGCAGGCCGTCTGCTCCGGTGATGAACAGCAAATTGGGTCCGGCATCGCGACCGGTAATTCGCAAGGCACGCCGCAAGACCGCTCGCAGGTGGCGAAGGAAAGAACGGGTGATGGTGATCAACGTAGTATCTCCTGGAAACAAAGGGGAGCAAAATGGTTGAAGTAGGCCGCCGGAGGCAAGAGGCAAGAGGCAAGAGGCTAGAGGCTTGAGGCTTGAGGCTTGAGGCTTGAACGCAAAGACGTTTGCTGATGCTGAAACCGAAGAGCTAAACCCCATCATCGCCTGATCGGCTTAAAGCACGTCAGGCGGTGATGGGATGGGGGCATGAATCACAGCCGCAGCCACAGGCAAAACCCGCTACTTCTCGCCGCTGGCACCCACGGCCGGAATCGCCAACGCTTCACGTTCCAGTTGCGTCGGTTCCGTGCCCAGCAATTCGCTCACCTTGGTCCACAAGGTTTTCAGTTGGCTGGGGCTGGTGGCCAACCAGATCGTATCGAGCAAGTTTTCCTTCTCTTCCCGCAGACGCAGGATTTCGCGACCCGTTTCGGATTCGGCCAGCAGCTCGTCTTCGTGGATATTCTGCCGCTTGCTCACGGCCGATCTGACTTCGTCCCGGCAGTGGTAGCTGTAGACGCTATCGTCAAGATCGCTGACCGGCACGCCACGCACATGGGCGAGCATGGCTCTTGTAACAACCTCCGTGCGTTTTTCCAGAGCTTCCTTGTCGCGTTCGATCTTGTCCAGCTCGTCTTGCCAATCAGCCAATCCCAACGAGACGAAAGCCTGTTGGCGGGCGTCGCGTTGGATGCGTTTCTTGAGGCTGGGGTCTGCCGCTTCCAACGTTTCGATCCGCTTGTCGATGCGTCGCGAGATACGGCCAACCCAGTGTTCTTTTTCGGTAACAGTCAATGCCATGAATGTTGCTCCTTTGGCAAATGCAAACGGGGGGAAAGATGTTTGTTTGTGTGTGTGTGTGTGAAATCTGAAATCGTGACAAGCAGCTAACTGCGTCTCCGCTTGAACGGTTCCCGTCCTGCCGCATAGTGATCATCCCAGTCGATAACCAGCGGCTTGCGTTCGCGTTCGACCGGGCCGCGGGTCAAGACAACAAAACCGAGTCTGGCGATGGTGGCCGGATCTTCGCCGGTAGCACGGGAGACGGCACGATTTAATTGAGCTTGGGTCATGGTCCAAGGGTCCTTTTCTTGTGTGGGGTCCAAGAGAAACAGGAAGCAAAAAACAAGAAAATGCAGCCCCCGCCAAACCGCAGAAGGCTGCATCCGAGACAAACAACCTGTGACTGGTTTACAAGGCTCCGCAAACAGGTCCAGGACGCACGCTAAGCCACGTTTCCAGCCATACACGTTCAGCAGCCAAGGCATCGCTGCGAAGAGCAAATGGCCCCAATCTCGGGCCAGCAACGGGCGACAGATCGGCGAACCATTGTCCGCCTTCATCCGGTTCGACATGCGAGCCGCGGCGAATGGCCAGTTGACCGATCGCAGCCAGGTCGATCGTTTCGTCGTACACGCATTGCAGCGAGCCGTCCGGATGAACAACGAGATTTACAGCAGCAGTATTCATGGCACTGTTCATATCGCTCCTACCTCGACCGCCGCATGATGTTGCGACGCGGCCGTTCGACAAGCAGGTTGTCGAGTACGGTTCCGACTTGCGACAGTTCGCTGGCGACTTCCTGCCGGAGCGATTGATCGTCCCGCAAGCTCTGCGGTTTCACGCCACGCACGATGCCTTGGCACTGTTGGACCAGCTGATCGAGTTCTTCGTTGCTGCGGACATTGAGCCGCTTGAACCGCTCGAAGAATTCGCTCAAGTTGTTGACGGCCGAATCGCGAAACGTTTTGGGCTTGCCGTCGTTTTTTCCGGTAAGCCGTTCGGTCAGGTGCGAAACCAAGTCCTGCAATTCTTCGATGAACGCTTGTTCGGCCAGTCGCACCGCATCATCGAATCGAGCCGTGACCCGTTCGCACTCTTGGCGGTACAGGTCCGGATGAAGCTGCTGCAAATAGTCAGGCGGTTCGACAGACGGAAAATCCCAGCTGACTTGAAACAGGCCGGACAAGCTGGCCGGATAGTCGGCGGAATTGTACAGCGAACCGAGTTGTTCACGGGCTGCGGACTGCAACTCGTAGTAATGACGATCCAGGGCTTGCACCGCGATGGCCAGCTCTTGCTGAAGCGATTCCATCTTGGTGTTGAAGTCGTCGATGTCATCCTGCCGAACTAAGCGGATGCCCGGTTCGGGGTAGGGCAGGCTGATGCTCTTCCACAAGCTGATGATGCGGCCTTTGACGTTGGTCACAACTTTGAATGCCGGGTGCGTCGTGTCCAGCAGTTTCTTGCCAGCCGACAGGAAGTTGCTTTCGGCACCGAACGTATCGGCGGCTTGGGATTTCTGCTCCGCCGTCAGCGTCTTGCGGGTGCCGAACCAGCTGAGCGACACACGAACGGCCGCCATCGTGACCCGCAATCGCTGCGATGGCGATGTGGACGGTCGAACAATGGGTTGTTCGAGAAGCGTAGTAGTCATGTGCGGTATTCTCCAGGGACTGTGGATCGTTGGTTTGCAAAAGGGGAATGCCCAAGGACGTCAAGACAGACGTTGGGCAGACAGACAAGCAGCAGAAAGACAAGCAGAAAGGCAGGCAGACAAGCAGGCAGAAAGGCAGAAGTTTAGGCCAGCCAGATCGGCGGCGGCGTCTCTTCCGGCAGCGGCTGCATCACACTGTCCAGCCGCTCTCGCAATTCCTTCAACGCTTCCGGCGTGCCGACAACACGATCGGTCTTGACCGCCAAGTCGAGCCACGAAGCCAATTGATGATCGCCGAGAATGATCGCACTCGACAGCACTTGCTGAGCCTTGCCGATGCGAATCGGCATGTAGCTCAAGCCATCGTCCCGCAGGACATGGGCGAAGTTCCAGGCTTTGTTGACGATTTGTTGCGTGGTGTTGCTCATGGTCGCGCCCCGATCTTGGAGACGGCCAGGGCGTGGGCCATGTTCTTGGCTGGGAAGGTGCGTCCGGAAATCCGCACCCGCTCGTCGTCCCGAAACGCTTGAAAGACTTGTTCCTGAAGGTGTTCATCAAAGCCGAACCGTTGTGCCTGGGTGACTCCAGGAATATCACGCAGTTCGAAGCTGCGACGATCCTTGTCGATTTCGCGAATCCGTCCTTCGAGATCGACACATTGCGGTTCGAGCGTCGGCAGCAGCATTGTACCAGCGGCAGGCAGCGAGTCCTTGGGGATTGCCTCGAAGTCCACTCGCTGACATGCGGCGATTTGTCCTTGGTGCGTCACGTCGCACAGCCAGCAGCGGGGCTGATTGAGCGCATCGAAAACGCTGACATCTCCCTGCCGCAGGGCTTGAAGAATGTTCGCCGTGGTCGGTACGACGACGTACCGGCAAATCGCGTCGTCTTCATCGGACCAGTAAGCGAGATTCAGTTCGCCCTCCGAGTCCCGAACCACAAAGATCCGCGGGCCGTCGAACTCGTACAACACCTCGTCCGGCTCGAATCGCGGAAAACGGGTAACCGGAACCGACTTGCCTGGAATACTCCACATGTTCATCCCTCCTCTTGGACGACCGAGAACAAACGGTAGCGGTTCACGCCCTCGTAAGCCCACCAAGTCGTGTGGGTGGGCTGCGAGCCCGTGGTCCGCTTTGTCTTTCCATGTTCGGCCACGAGCGTCGCTTGTGCGATGAAACGTCCCAATTTCGGCAGCAGTTGCCGCTGGTGGACAGCATCTCGCATCTCGCGGAAGACGGACAAGCCGCAGCGAAGACACGCCGGAGCTGTTGGCAGCTTACCGGTCTCCATGTGGCTGGCCGTGTCGTCCACTCGCGGCGGATCGTGTTTGACGAGGCGGAATACGCCGCCGTCCGCATCTTCCGCGTCGGGGGGCGGACAGGCGGCGGGCCAGGTGTCAGGGAACTTCATTCCATATACTCCCGAAATTCGTCGAGCGGTGCGTCGAAGTCGGGAGCAATCCGCAAGATACTGTCCTTGGCGCTTCCCGCCTTGCAGGGCCAGGATGTGCGGGGGGCCTTCCGCACCTGGGCCAAGGGCTGTTCGTGGTCCGTGATCGTGATCTCCTCGCCGGGTTGCAGTTGCCGAACGGTTTCCGGCAGCATCGCCTGGGCCTGTTCGAGGGTGACGCTGGTCATTGCAAAACCTCCGTTTGTTTCATCGCCGCAGCATGACGCCGAATCGTTCCGGCCGACTTGCGGCTGTTTTTCATTGTGGCCAGCACTGCCGGTCATATTCCGTTTGGCGTCACGGCGGATTCTGGATTGCAGCAGGTAGTAGGCGATCCACTGGCTAGAGATTCCTGGTCGCGGGCGCAGGACGTGGAACTCGGTTGATCCGTATGCGCACACGTTATCGAGTTCCGGCACTACTGCCATCTTGCCGTTTTCCATGCAAGGCGTGATCTTTGCCGAGATGACATCGCCAGCCTGGAATTGTGTGTAGCCATTCTGTACTTCCGAGAACGGGCGGAGGGCGGATATGTCGATTCCACCGAACTCTTCGGTCACAGCAGACATCGGCACAAAGTTGAAGCGTTCATCTGGTTGGGCATCGGGAACGAGCTTCTTCGGATTGACGAACGCTATGGCGTCCAGTCGATCCATCGCCCACCCCTTCGGCAATCCATCATCCCTGCTCATGACGCCAACCATTCCATCCGTTTTTCCGAGTCCCGTGGTGGATCAAAACAAGGTTCGGAACCCTGCTCTGCGAAAGTGCTCGTCGTTGGAAAGAACTTCCGTAAGGTTTTCCCGTCGCATAACGACGAACGAGACGTGGTCCACGATTCCTGCGTCGCCGGCTTCGCCGCGGGTGTAGGCGGCCCAGGCCGCATCCAAGTCGGCGGCTGTCGGTTCGAGAAGATCCCCGCTGGCGTGCAATTCTTCGCGCAGACGGGCGACCAAATGACGGAATGAGTGGCGGGCGGCAGCATTCCCACACTCCAACAGCACTAGCGGCGTCGTCAGCAGACGTACTTCCGCGGCCACCAATTCGTCAAACGCCCATTTGGCCGCCGCGTGCCATTGGTCACGATGGTTCCACAGCCCGAGCAGACCTACGGTGTCCAGGAAAACGGCTCGATTCATGGCTGGTGCTCGTCGTGGCGGGCAGCCAAATCCGGCTGGTCGGTGTCGAACGTCTGACTGAGGATGGCGTAAATCCGCCGCCGGTGTTCGTTCGCTGCGCCGCTACCGACAACACGCGGCTCGAATTCAACCTGCACGTTTTCCGGAAGTTCCACCGGCGCAAGCGGCCGAAAGATTCCATTCTCGTAAATCGCCTGGATTGTGTTCATTGTTGCACTGCATCTGTTGCTTCAGAGATGTTCCGTGGTTCCGTTCAAATTATAGCAAATCCGGCAGCTCCATCATGCCGCCAACCTCGCATTTAATTCTTCAAGCATCTGTGGCAGTTTGTCCCCGAACAGTTCATACGCCTTACCCAAACCGCCGAACTGGCTGAACGGGGCATATTCAAAATCGTCATGGTCGATGCTCAGGCTGCTGGCGACGTGGTCCCTGATCGCCACAAGCCACTGCATTTGCTCCTTGGTGAACGTCGCGCCCGCCGCCTGCTGATCTTCAATCCACTGCTGGAACCGCTCCCGGACTGTCATACCGATGGGGCATAGCGGCTGGTTGGGGTCGATAGCATGGCGCACCAAGGCAATCACATCCACCAACTGTTTGCCACCCGCCGCTTTGACCGCCTGCGGTTCGACGGCCTGGTATGCCTGCCACAGCCGGATGGGACTGGCGGACAGCGGTGGTTTCTGCAAGGCCGCCGCCAGTTCTTTGACGTGCCGGTAACGCAGTCCGGCGCGGTAGGGACGACTGTACAGAACTTGGATCGCCTCGATCTCGTCCTTGTTGTCTTCGATGAACTGCTTGAAGGTCGTAATCAGGGACTTGGCCTTTTCCAGTGCTTTGGGGTCGTACCCAGCACGAACCAACTGGTCCTTTGTGGTTTCGTCAATGACCTGTTCCAGCGAGCGTTTGATGTCGATGATCGCTGCCCGCAGCTTGGGGTCCAGCCGGTTTGTGACTTGGGTTACGGTCCCTGTGGATTCATAGGTGAAAGGCAGCGGCAGAACGTAATGGGGCATTTCCTCCGCGACGCCAATCGCATACTTGCCCGACTGTTCCTCGACCCCGACCAGCGTATGGCCGCGGGGCTTGGCTTCGACGCCGCCGAGCGCCTTGGCGTAGACGTACAGCAGGTAGTCCGCCGTGCCCGTCGCCAGCGGAAACTCGCGCACGGCAACACCCGGACCGGCCGAGATGTCCATGTCCCGGTAGTCCTGAACGATCCAGCCGGTTTGCACAAGCTGGCGGTCGATTTCCTGGCGAGATTCCT
>Ga0351963_1036_pt1 | contig 22134 bp, 21 predicted proteins | sample TotcelT113001N14_FD_205804 | JGI IMG/M metagenome (GOLD analysis project Ga0351963, IMG submission 205804) | Enriched cells from coal bed in the Powder River Basin, Montana, United States - Total cells T11 rep3 HSBNCT.T11.300.1.N14 ... | reverse complement strand
GGTGGGGCGCTTTTTCAACTGGCAGTTCGTGCGCGATTGCGCCGAGGATTATCTGCGCGATCTGGGCGTGCGCCGGGTTGAATACGATCCGGAAAATTCGTTGATGCTGGATGCGCTGCACGATCTGGTTGAGCAGGCCGGTGACGCCGCCCTGACGCCGCCGGATGCCATCTGGCAGGCTGAGACGGCGAATGGCGAATATCCGGCGTTTCCGGATTTGCTGGCGCAGCAGAAAGCCAATTTGCGCTACCGGCGCGAGCCGGTGGGTGCTTTCTCCGTCCCTGCATCGTCTGCACTGGCGGGTCGGCCCGTCCATATCGGCATGGATGTCGGCTCGACCATGGCGAAGGTGGTGATGACGGACGACGCGGGCGACATCGTTTTTCTGGATGCTTACAGCAACGCGGGCGATACCATCGAGACGGTCAAGCGCGTGTTCAGCGACCTGCACGAGCACGGGCTGACGACGCTGGCGGTGCGCTCGATCGGTGTGACCGGCTCGGCGCGCTATCAGGTGCGCGAGGCGCTGGCGCGCATCTACCCGCAGCTTTCCTCGCGACTGTCGGTGCTGGTGGAAAATTACGCGCACGCGCGCGGCTCCATCGATCAGGCGCGCGAACATCTGGCGCGACTCAAGGCTGCCGGCGTTTCCGGGCTGAACGAGGATTTCTGCATTCTGGTCGACATCGGCGGCGAAGACACCAAGATTTCCACGCTGGCGCTGCGCGAGGCGGAACTTTTCAACAACGCGATGAACATCAAGTGCTCCGCCGGTACCGGCAGTCTGATGGATACGCTGTCCTCGCTGTTTGGCATCAGTGGCGCGGCTGAAGCCAGCAAGCTCGCTTTCAATGCTGCGCGCGGGCTGGAAATCAACGCCACCTGCGCAGTGTTTCTGATCGAGAATGCGCAAAAACTGCAGGCGCAGGGCGTGCCGCGCGGCGAGATTTTTGCCTCCGCCAGCTGGGCGATTGTCGAGAACATGGCGCGCACGCTGTGGAGTCAGGTGGATCTGCCGGGACGCACCGTGGTGCTGCTGCACGGGCAGACCATGCTGTCCGATCCGTTGCCGCTGGCAGTTGGCCACCGGCTGGAATCCTATCTGGGCGAGCCGTCTTACTGTCTGGTACCGCCCTACCCCGGCCATCGCGCCTGCCTTGGCCTGATCCGCACGATGTTGACCACGGCGCCAGAGGGTGCGGCTGACATGCCGTTTGCCGCCTTTCTCAATGCCAATTTCGAGAAAAGCATCATTCAGTGCAAGGGCGCCGCTTGCGACGACCCGGAGGCTTCCTGCAACCGCACCAGCCTGAAGTGCCAGGGCAGCGACGGCAAGAATTTCTCGTTCACGCTGGGTGGCTGTTCCGCCATCAACGAACTGCTGGCCAAGGCGGCGGCGCGCAAGGAAAGCGGGGTGCGCGAAAAATTTGTGCCGCCGCGCGACACCTACAAGGAAATCTGGGATTTCATCGACAACCACCACCCGCGCAGCGACGATCCGCGCCGATTGGTTATTCCTCGCGGGTTCATCGTGTCGGAATGGGCTTTTTTTCTGGCGCGGCTGTTCGAGCGCCTCGGGTTGCCGGTCTATGTCGACAATGTCCGCGAAACGGATTTGAGCGATGCGCAGCCGTACTTCGATGTGGACAGTTGCGCCCCGCACATGGGCGCGGTCGGACAATTTCTGCGCCTTGCCGTGCAGCCGCACGGCATGATCATGGCGCCGCAGATCGAATTTTTGCCGACGGATGGCAAGAGCGTCGGACGAACCTGCACCCTGAATCAGGGCGGTTTCGCTGTTGCCAAGGGCGTGGCGGAATCCGTGCATCAGGACGCGCGTTTTCATCTGTTCCACATCAACCTGTCGCGTCTGTCGGCCGAGTATCTGACCGATCAATTGCATGGACAGCTGTTGCCAGTGTTTGCCGCATATGGCATTACGCCCACGCGTGTCGTTCTGACCGATGCCTTCCGTGGTGCGCTCGGCGATCACTTTGTGTTGCGGGAAAAGGTGGCGGATCTGGCGGCCGACCTGATCGAAGAAGCCAATGCCGCCGGCCAGAAGGTGGCGCTGGTGGCGGGGCGTGAGTATCTGCTCAATCCCGGGATTTACGACAGCCATGTGCGCCGCTTGCTGCGTGACAAGGCCATGGCAGCCATCCCTTCCTATGTGCTGGATGTCGAGCTGGACGAACGGTTTGGCCACATCTACTGGCGCAACCCGCATGTCATTACCACGATGCTGAATGCGGTGGCCGAGAAACGCCTGCATCAGCGCATCCGTCAGCCGCGACTGGCGGCGTTGTTCGAGCAGCTCGAAAGCCAGGACGAATTGTTGCCGGTGGTGCAGGTGTCCACTTTCTGCTGCGGGCCGGACAGTGTTACGCTGCCGCTGGTGGCGGAGATCATGAAGCAGCGCCCGTTTTTGCTCATCCAGTCCGATGCCGTCATCAAGGAGTTGGCGCATCTGGAAAATCGCGTCAATACCTATGTCAACCAGCTCAGCCTCGGCCTGCATGCCAAGCTCAAGCCGGCGGATGAGGTGCCGTTTGATGTCGCGGCGCTAAACGATCTGGAGCATGCCGAGGCAATAGACCGCGAGCGCGATGTCATTTACTTCCCGACCTTGGGGGACAACCGCATTCTGACCAGCGTGCTGCGCGGCGCAGGGTTTGCGTGTGCCGACAATTACGCGGAGAACCACGATCTGCAAAGTCTGATCAAGACCGGACGGCGCAGCGTCGGCGATGCGGTTTGCGCGCCGCTGGCTGGTGTGTATGGCGATCTCGACCGCGCCAAGGCAGATTTTCTGCGCCGTCGGGAGCGCGGCGATCCGCTGGTGGCGGGCAAGACCCGCCTGCTGTTTTTCGACAATGCGGGTAGCGGCCCCTGCCGGCAGGGGCAATATGTCGAGGTGCACAAGTTGACCGCGCACAAGGACATGCGGCGGGGCATATGCGATTTCCCGGGCGAAGGCGCGATGCGTTTCCTGATCGCGCGTGAAAGCAAGGGTTACAACATCGGCATCGAGGAATGGACCATGATGCGCAGCTATCAGGGCTTGATCCTGCATGGCGTGCTGCAGGATTTGCGCTTTTCCGGTGCGCTCGCCTGCCGCAATGCAGAAGACTATGTGCGCTTCAGCCGCGAACACGCAGCGCTGAAAGAAGAGCTGCACGCCGCGCTGGAAAGCTTTTCCGGCCCCGGGAAATTTGGTCGGGCGATGGTTGCAGCTTTTGGCGCGCCTGCCAAGTACTGGGCGTACCGGCTGGACGGGCGCGATATTCTCGGCCCACTGCGCCGTTTCGCTGCGCGCTGGCCGGCACTGAAAACAGAAGGCCGCCCGCTTTCCATCCAGGCGACGGGTGAGGCTTACATGCGCGTGGCGCAGGCGGAACCGATCCATGCCTCGCTGCTGTCGATACTCGGGTTTGGCCGCTTCAAGCTGATGGTGGCGCCGCTGTGGGCTTATCTGGATTACCTGCTGGAGCAGGCTGACGAAGAAATGCGCAGCACGCCGCAGGCCAACGCCAAAGAGCTCGAAAAGCGCCAGAAGCGCATAAGCCAGTTGCGCTGGGTCTTGCGCCACCTGATCGCCAAGCCCTTGTACCGCGCGGCTGGTCTGACGATACCGGTGTCGGCAGGCGCGCACATGGAGGTGGCACGCGAAGTGCTGCCGACGCTGCGCCCGTTTGGCGAACTCGCGCCCTATCTGGGCGAAGTCATCGAAGGCCTGCGCCACGGCACTGATCTGATACTCAATGTCGCGCCCACCGGCTGCATGGTTTCCACCATGAGTCAGGTGTTCACGCCGCGCCTGCGCGTGGCCGGTTGCGGCGAGGGGCATGTGCAGCAACTGTTCTCGGCCGATGGCGAGGTGAATGAGGAACTGCTGTCGCTTGCCCTGCTCAAATCGCTCGGGCCGGAAGCCATGGCCCGACGCGGCCTGCGTGAAGTGGAGGCGGAACCCGCAGCCCCGCGCCGTGCCGGAAAGGTGGAACTGGCGGCCTTTGGCGTTGCGGTCTCAGCATTTTTGCTGCTCGAAGCCTGACGCACTAGAAAACCCGCGGTCAGCATCAGGAAAACCGGGGTCGGTAGTCAAATATCGCGAGCGACATTTGACTACCGACCCCAAACTTCCCGAACCCAAATTGATGATAAAGCGACTATTAACGCGACGCGTTATTATTTGGCCAAAAACACGCGTCCCGATGGTATTTCCAGCCTGAAAACGCATAATTTGCTCAAAAAATAGGCAAAAATGGCGTCAAAAAGACAAAAATCGGGGGAGTATGTGCCTAAAAATTTCTAATAATAAGCATGGAAGCGCCGGAGAAAAAATGCTCCACCCCAGTATGCAATTTTTCTGTTTGCGCTTATTCAGGCGAGAGGCTGCGCACCAGATGCGCTGCGCTGATGGTCAGCGCTCGCGCAGCGCCCGTCGGTACTGGATCGCCTCGGCCACATGCACCTGTCCGACCGCTGCCGCGCCTGCCAGATCAGCAATGGTGCGCGCCAGCTTCAGCACCCGGTGATAGGCGCGTGCCGACCAGTTGAGCCGCGAAATGGCGCTCTTCAATAATTGCTCACCGACCAGATCGGGCTTGCAGTGGCGGTCGATTTCCTTGGTCGTGAGCAGGTTGTTCGCCTTGTTCTGCCGCGCCTGCTGCACCTCGAAGGCGCGCCGCACACGGGCGGAGATGGTGGCGGAAGATTCGCCATCCGCCTGCAGCATCAGTTCGTCCTGAGTCAGCGAGCCGACCTGAATCTGCATGTCGATGCGATCCAGCAGTGGGCCGGAGATGCGATCCTGGTAGCGTGCCACGATGTCCGGCGTGCAGCGGCATTTGTTTGAGTGATGGCCGAGAAACCCGCACGGGCAGGGATTCATCGCGGCAACCAGCTGGAAGCGTGCCGGAAAATCGGCCTGACGGGCAGCGCGCGAGATGGTGATCTGGCCGGACTCCAGCGGTTCACGCAGCACTTCCAGCACCTTGCGCTCGAATTCGGGCAACTCGTCCAGAAAAAGCACGCCGCAATGGGCGAGCGAAATCTCGCCCGGCCGCGGTGATCCGCCACTATGACTTCTAGTATAATTCTGGACTATAGGCAGCATTATTGGCAATAATCGAAAGAAATCGTACAACAATATAGTAGACTATAACAGCAAATAACTGGATTGAGTATGGAATATACAATAGTTCACGCGACTGACCCCAGAGAGGGGGTTCGCGGCGGTCTCTCAAGTCCATTAGTTATTACTGGATATGTCCCTATGCGCTTTGGCGTTCAGGTTCGATATGAAGGACTCAATGAACGCTTGTTTCTGGAAACACTGGATTTAAGCCCGCGCATTCAGGATGTTTATCCGCAGCCATTTTATTTTAGATTTGATGGTGTTTCAGCGAAAGACCGTCGATATACACCCGACTATTTGGTTAAGTATTTGCCGCACCGAAGGCTGCCGGCATTCCGACCAATGCTCGTTGAGGTCAAAACGCTGAAGGAGCTGACAGAGAACAAAGAGTATTTTCGCGCGCGTTTCAAGGTGGCGAGCCAATACTGTCGCGAGTTGGGGTGGCGATTCCGTGTGGTTACGGACGCGTACTTGTCCAAGCCCTACGCAAGAAATGCGCGCTTCTTGTATAGCTTTACAGAAATCGTACACAACCCAGATACTGCATCGCGCTTGAAGGTGTCATTGGCCAAACAAGGACGGATGTCAGTTATTGAACTGCTTGAACGTAATTCCGGTGATCTTGAGGAAAGATTAACAATACAGCCTGTACTTTGGCACCTTGTTGCCACTAGGCAGGTTGCAACTTCCCTGGGTTCGCCACTCAATATGAATTCGACAATTTGGATGCCAAACCATGGGTAGAGCGCGTATATATCCGAGAGACGAGATCCTGATCAAGGAGGGTATTTACGTTGCGCATCAAGAGCGTACCTGTAAGGTTCGCAAAATACTGGGCGTTGAATTGGTATTGATCGAGTATGCCGATACTGGAGAGACAGAAAAAGTTCACCCCTGGGAGTTGCGGGCACAATTGAGTGCAGGTGAACGTGCAGACACAAAGCCTAAGCAAGACATTGCATCTATATCCGACGAAGAATTCAAAGAGGCAGAGCGGATCCTAGAAGTCATCAAACCGCTTCTATACAAGGAGTCACGCACACGCGCAGATGTAAAAGAAGTGGCGGACACGGAAGGTGTTTCAACAGCTACAGTCTATACATGGATAAAACAATACTGCGAAACAGGAAACACTTCAGCGCTCGTTCACAGAAAAAAAGGGCCGATTGTAGGCAGCAAAAGATTGTCCCCGGAAGTTGAAGCGATCATCGAAAAATGCCGCGAAAAACACTTCCTTAAAGCATCCCATCCTCCTCCAACGAAGTTTTTCGAGGCTGTCAAAGACGATTGCAAATTCGCAAAATTGAAGGCACCTCATATCAATACGCTGAGAGCGCGACTCAAATCCATTCCACGAGATGTTGAATTACGCCGCAGAGGAAATAGTGATGAAGCGGATCGCCTTGTAAGGCCAATGCCGGGAGAGTTTCCAGAGGCACGTCACCCACTCGAATGCGTTCAGGTTGACCACTGCGAATTAGACATGGAGGTTGTCTATGAAGAAACGCGCGAGCCTATAGGTATACGACCATGGCTGACACTGCTCATTGATGCATTCTCAAGAATGATTGTTGGCTATTTCCTTAGCTTGCACAGGCCATCATCTTTTGCTGCGGGCGCTGCCATGTACTTGGCAATAATGCCCAAAAAACCCTTGCTACAACAGCTTGGACTGCCTGGCGAATGGCCTGTGTTCGGAAAAATGAAAAGTATTCACGCAGACAACGCGCGCGAATTCAAAGGAAAAATGCTTGAGGTGGCGTGCAATGAACACAAAATAATATCCGTGCTTCGACCGCTAAAAAGGCCAGAATATGGCGCTTACATTGAGCGATCAATTGGCAATATCGCTCGTGAAATGCAAAAAAAAGAGGGCGCAACGCAACGCAAGCCGGGAATCAACGAAGACTATGACGCGCGAGCCAACTCAATATACACGCTTGCCGAATTGGAGGTGGAGCTTGTTGACTGGATTGTGAATAGGTATCACGTTCAAAAACACTCAGAACTCAACACCACTCCCTTGCGTCGCTACACGCAAGGCATTATGGGGGATGACAAAACACCTGGCATCGGACTGCCTTCTGTACCTACCGACCAGGAAAAACTTCGCCTTGATTTTCTGCCGTTTCACAAGCGAAATGTGCACAACTATGGCGTGGAGATAGATCTCATAACATTCTACGACCCTGTTTTGAACGCATGGATAAACGCCGTTGATCCAGACAACCCGAAGAAAAAACAAAAATTCATATTTCGGTGGGATCCGCGCTCAATTAGGTTCATATGGTTTTATGACCCAGAGTTAAAGCAGTATTTTCGAATACCGACTCGTGATCCGTCCCGCCCAGATATCAGTTGGTCTGAATTCAACGAATATAAGAAAAAAATGAAAAGGGAAGGTGACAGCCACACAGACGAGGAGTCGGTGTTTAATTACCGGCAGCGGTCGCTGGCCCGCGAGCAGGCGGCACTGGAAAACACGAGACTAGCACGTCGCCAAAACAAAAAAGAGGATGCCAAGCGCTCAGAAAATGCTACGCCGCCAGGAGCGCGTATATACGCATCCACAAGTTTTCCAGTCGCAACATCGACAACAAATACACCAACGCAACGAGAAGATTCATCGGAAAGTCTTTTTTCAAAAAACGATCCGTTCGGTAAGACGATTATCCCCTTTGACGACATCGATATATAGCCATGAACAAATATACCCATTTGGATGAACGCGCAATCGATAAGCTATACGATATGCCTGTAGAGCGCATCGAATACATCAACACTGACTGGTGGATTGGCTATGATGAAGCTAATGGAATACTCAAGGAGCTTGACGACCTAATTAATCACCCCAGAAACCTTCGCATGCCATGCCGAGCGCTTATCGGGGACTCGCAAAACGGCAAGTCAACCTTGCTAAGGCGGTGCTTCGCGCGTAACAAGGTTAAGTACACGGAGGATGAGCAGATCATATTCCCGGCAATAATATTTGAGACGCCGTCGGAAGCCAGTGAAGGGCGACTGTATAGCAACATGCTTAACGCGCTGGGCGTAGCGCATCGAGAGGATGCTGCACCTGTAAGACTGCTGGCAAAAGTCATAGACAGGATGACAACGTTAAACGTGCGCTTGCTCATGGCAGACGAATTTCACAACATGCTGCAAGACACACCGCGTAATCAAAGACAGTTTCTGGCCTCACTTAAAAGCCTTCTAAATATGCTAAAGCTGCCTTTTGTGGCGGCCGGAACTCAAGATGTCGCCAGGGCACTGGCTACTGATACGCAATTTGTGTCACGGTTCGAGCAGCTGACACTGCCACGCTGGGGAGCAAATGAGGCCACTCTACGAATGATCGGCACAATGGAAAGATTGCTGCCCCTTCCCGAGCCATCGGGTTTGATCACTCAGGAAAAGGCCGTTTGCATTATCGGAGCTAGCGGTGGGACGTTGGGCGGTGTCGTAGATGTTGTGAAAAAAGCTGGCATTGCAGCTATTCTGAAAGGCCGCAACTCAATAGACCTCCCAATCCTGTTAGAGGTCATCAAGAAACGCAACGAACGCAAGATCAAGTAAACATGGTAAGGGCTACATTGTGAAGCGGCTTGGACTAATTCCCCGACTGCAAGACGACGGAACGCTAAGCTCGTTTATGCTTCATTTAGCGCGTAACCATGCCGCAGAACCGCACGAGTTTTGTGCCATGGTGTGGCCCGACTTGGCGTTCTGGCCGCGCGACCTCGACAGAACTGCATCAGACGCTATCGTGAAAAATATAGCGCAATCAACCGGGATGTCAGAAACGCTGATAGAGGCTATGACTTTGCGGGGCTTGGTATCGCGAATGGGGTATTCGCAATCCAACAGTGGAATTCAGCATGGAATTTTGCCAGTAGGCATCTATCACCGTATCCGTCGTCGACACGGCCAACAATATTGCCCTGATTGCCTTCGAAGCGCCCCACCCTATTTGCGACGAATTTGGCGCCTGGAATGGGTTGTCTACTGCGCTACACATAATTGCCGTTTGCAAGACGCATGCTGGAAATGCGATGCACCATTCATTCCCCACCGCAATAACTCGTTACTCGAGCGGAAGTGTTTTCATTGTGAGACGAGCCTAACGGAAGTCTCATTTGTTGTCTCAAATTCAGAAGCACAACAACTACAGCAATTACTGATGGGTATGCTGAATGAAAATCACAAATCAATTGAGCAGACAAAACTTCAATGGATACGATTAGTCAGCACGCATGAGATATTTGATGGGGTGAGGCGTCTCTGTCGCTTGTTGAAGTATTCTATTGATGGACAGGGACTGGCGTATCGGCGGATCGGAGTTATTTGGGACTATTTGCGCATCAATGAAAGAGAAAAAGTGCTTGGACAGGTATTTAGGTGGTTGAAAGACTGGCCTGATGCCTTTGCAACGTGGGGGGAAAGTAACAAAATTAGCCAAGAGCGTTTGAGAGAGTACGGATTATGGCCGGCTTGGGTTGAGACAGAGATTGATCGCTTCTACAGTTTCGGGCCGCGCAAGAAAAGAAAACCGTCAAGAACACTGAGTATTCTGAAATCAATGCATGGCAACACTACAGCGTACCGCGTTGCACGAGCAAAGTTTTTGCTCGATAGGGCGCTGGCGTGAGGTGCCGATGATGGATATACGGGACACTCACAAGATAGAGAACGGTCGGACATGCGCTGCATGCGACAGGAATATCATCAAAGCGCAAAAGATATACCGGGGGAAATCTCTCTGTACGACTTGCTATGCCAGGCTATTTAAGCACAAGCCTTGTACTAAGTGCGGAAAGCCGATGCGTGCATATATCCAGGAAGCATCTCCTATATGTGGATCCTGCGAGAGGGAGACACGAACATGTATGCGATGCGACAAACCAACGCCACGAGCGGGCTTGCTGGTAAATGGTAAGGCCGTATGCAATTCATGCGCACCGTATTTCAGAACACCAGGGAACTGTACGCGATGTGGCGCCAGTAGTTCGCGTTTATCGCGCATACAAGATGTTTGTGATGACCCAGTATGTGAAAAGTGTCGACGTGAGCTGGTACATGCTACATGCAAGCACTGTGGAAAGCATCGGCGCATTCACTCTATAGGCGCTGACGGAAGAGCGTTCTGCAAGCCGTGCACCGAGGAGCCTGGAATATCACATACCTGCCCGGAATGCGGAGGCAGTGTTCCAGGAACTGGTGCCGCAGCGTGTCACCCTTGCTCACACAAGCGAACCCTTCGACGTAAAAGCAAAATTCTAGGGGCACAATTTCGCAATATACATTTACAGAAAATCTGGTACGAATTTACTGAATGGCTCATTGTAAATGGGAAAACATCTGCAGTGCTTGCAGGATTGCAACGATATGCTGGACCTCTCGTGAAAATTGATCATCATGTAAATGAAAACGATAGGATTAATAATCAGCATTTGTCGACCTTGCTCATTGCAGATGACTTGCGGAAAGCTGGTCTGTTAGCTGAATACCTGGCATTGATAGGGGTCTTAAAAAGTGGCAGCGATGAACGATCCACCTGGTCAGATAAAAAGCGGATCAGTGATGCGATTGCTGAAGTGCAAAGTGCAGCATGGCGTGCTGATATTGATGAGTATGTAACGCATCTTGAAGCAAATAAAACTACTTTGACTGCTAGAACCATGCGAATGTATGTTCGAGCTGCCGTGGAGTTGATAAAGTTTGCGAGTGTGGACAGTATCGGGATGCTGACTGGCGAGACACTAAAAGCCTTTATACGAAAACGCCCCGGCTATAGGGCATCACTGTCAGCATGGTTACGTTTCCTGAATGAAAAACGAGGCATACGCCTAACTTTGGGCGCCAAGAAGAAGGGCAAACTAGTTTCAACGAATGCGACAATTAATTCGGTGACTGCTCTACTGGATGCTATGGAAGCGGGACATGCGGCTCGCGCACGTGCGGCATATTTGGCGAAACTGCTCTCAGTTTTGTATTCAATACCACTTGAATTCATTCTGAGAATTAAAATGCGGGATGTTGAAATTCAAAACGAAAAAACATTGCTTACCCTCCCCGACCACAAAATTGAAATAGACAAGCGCATAGAAAAATGGGTTCGATTGTTGGTGGCTGAAAATACCTTAGCTGATAGCGAATATTTGTTTCATGGGCGCCTTAATAGCGACGCATGGTCTACCGCTGGCGTTGCATACTACTTACGCAAATTATAAAAATGGAACCACGAACTTGGACTCCTTTCATACGAGGGTAGAAAAGCATGTTATTGGCATTGTGGAGGCACTCCGCATCTTAAAGTCTTGCTCGCCTCAATCGATTAAGCAATGGTTCTACACGATATAAAGGTTGAGCGGCAAAATACCCCAACTATTTGCAGCCACGGCATTCGCGTAAACTTTTCGCATGGTGTCTGATGTGTGGCATTCACTCGCGTCCTAGGCTGAACGCAATCTTCGTGCGCGATGAGCCATAGTCATGGACCGTAATAAAATCCAAAAAGACGCTAGAGATCACCCAATTGGGCGTTGCCAATAATGAACATAAGATTAGAGTGGCTAACTGCCAATTGTGTATTCTTTCCAAGGAATTTGAGAGATATGAACATTGGCAAAAAAATTGACAATATCTTTTCTTCCCCAGTATGTTGGCGTACCTCTGCTATCTTGAGCCATGAGAATAATTGGTAAGCTAGGAAAGAATGGCACGTACGCTTGAGCAGTTTTCTGCGACTCCGATTGGATCTGAAGAGCGCTCTGTTTGACTACGACAATGGCAAATGTAACGCTTTGCTCTTTAATAACAGCCCCCTGAAATTTCCCCATGTTGTGTCCTTGAGAGTCGTTCTACTTCTTCTTGACGCTTGCGCGCTGAGCGAGTGCTGATCCTGCGGCGGACTTTGCTGCTGCACCGGTTCGTCCGTCACGCAACACCTGTGATGCCGCAGAAGCAGCCTTCGCTGATGTAACCTTGTTGGGAGAGACTTGGGCGAGAGTGCTTCCTGCTGCAGTCTTAGACGACTTACCTGTGCTGGTACTGGAGAGAACGGTTGACGACTTGCTTGCAGCCTTACTACCTGTAACCTTCGTTGCCATGATCAGCCTCCTTGGATAGTGGATAAACCTTTACATGATATATCGATAATTTCCTGTAACCCATGAACATTCAAGAAGAAAGTGTATTTAGTCGCGTGATAACAGTCATTGGCGATCGAGAATGCCTTCAAGATGCTGGGGCATGCAAAATTTGCCAATCGGCAATCTAACGCCTTTATCCTTGCTTGGAAGCGCGACTGGCTGTGAATTAGTTATGGACATGTTTGAACGCATCGAATTAGGCGTTTGCGCGTGATGAAGTCATATGCGATGGATGAGCGGAGGCAAGCTTAGCCCCGTCCAAATTTCCCCTCGAAAGTTACGTTTCCTTGGCAGCCCTGGACATTGCGCGCGCGCAACGCCGCGGCTATTGACGCCTGATATTACTCTTTTGGGCGTACATTACCCAGGGGCAAGCATGTAATTCCCTTGTCAAAAGTGGTGTAGATCAACGATCCATTTCGCAGGGTCACTTACGTGGTTGGGCTGACACAGTTATCTTCAAGCAAAATTAGCCAAATGAGTGGAAATATAATTGCTTTACTATTAATATATTGTTTAAATGGAATACTGTTGGAGGTGAATTTAGGTGTAGACAGTCAAATAATTACAAAAACTCAGGAGTGAATCCAAATGACGGAACGACGTGATATCGATTTACGAGCTGCAATTAATGCTATTTCTGATGTGGTGCAAAACCGCCCTCGCCCATTGCGCGAAATGGACCAGATTTACATGAAAACTGGTGACATGGTTCTGCAAAGTGAACTGGTCGCGAACTGGTCAAACAATAAGAAGTTGGCGTTTATAGGAGATGGCGATGCCATAAGTGTATGTGTAGCGTACCTCCAGCATCGCGGCATTCTGAATTATGGCCCGTCTGAAATAGTGGTATTTGATTTTGATGAGCGGATATGTGGCGCGGTTGAACGTTTCGCAGACAAGGAGCGACTAACCAACCTCAATGCTGTTCTCTATAACTGTTTAGATGCCTTTCCTCAGCTTGGGGATTACGACTGTTTTTATACAAATCCTCCATGGGGAGCTAGCAATAACGGCGCAAGCGTAAACGTATTCGTTCAACGGGGCATCGAAGCTGTAGGGAATAACGGCGAAGGAATGGTCGTGATTGCCGATGATCATGAATTACATTGGCCACAACAAGTGCTGGCTTCGACGCAGAGTTTCGCCCTTGATAGGGGGTTCTATGTTCAGAAAATGACCCCAAAAATGCACCTCTATCATCTAGACGACAACCCTGATCTAAAGTCATGCAATTTGTTATTCAAGTCACTGCCAGGCTTGGGGGCAATACCGCAATCTGAGCCGATCATTGATCCGATCCGACTTAAAAACTTCTATGGTCGAGAACGAGACATTCATATTAAATACGTCCGTGAAAAGAAGCGCGTTGATTATGGGCAGGCGCATGACGATGAATATGAATATGAATACTTCCAGGGAGCCACAGATGTCATTAATTAAACCGAACCAGGGCATTCTGTTCATGAAAGTTGGCGTACACGCTAACGAAGATCTTAAAAGCATTATTGAACGCAAAACTCGCGAAATAGAACAGGCTGGATTCGCACTTTGGGGATATGGCGGTGGGACGTGCCACCCTGCCACGATGGTGCAGCCTTTTGCGAAGCAGCAGCTAGCCAAAGGACAAAAGATATTCTTATGTATGCAAGAGATGGTGTCGAAGCATTTTGCAGAGCCGTTGCGAGCAGAAAAATATTCAGTGGACGGCGCAAATTGGCAAGATATTCCAAAACAAATCAATGTTTTGGGTTCACGCTATGCGCTAGCGATAAAAGACCTACGGGAGGAGCAATTCACGTTGCCACTGAACAAAACGAATGTGGCCGTCGGATTGAGTCAAGGCCGGATCGGTAGCCGTTACATTGCGGGAAGGGTTGATAAAGCGTGCCTGGAGTGTTCGGATCTTGTCGAACATCCGATCGAACCAAGTGATGCAGTTGTACAGATTAGTTTGGTAGCGGAGTTGTGCGACCCGTACGCCGTATTTCTAAAATAACTAAACAGTATTGGCCAGAACGAGGGGCGCTTGCTGGTTCAAGCTTTCAATGTAGCTTGTTAAGCCCTCTACCCACGATTCAATATGCGACGTTTGTGCGTGGCAACTGAAACAATTGGATAATGCCTTATCTACACTCGGCGCCGAACACACGGCCGAACGAACAAACTCGGCGTCATGCTGCAGCATCTGCATAAATAACTGTTCAAGACAAACTATTTTTCCAGATAAACCAAGCTCCGGATTGTTCGACAGAAGCGTGCCGACAGCAACGATAGCGCGTTTGTCGCCGGTAAAAATATAATTGCAGTCTCGGTGCAATAAAATCGCACTAAGGAGGCTTTCCCCGCTATCTAGAGCTACATCTAACTGGCGTGCAACATACTCCAACTCTGCTGCCATAGATATTTCAGCATCTGTAGGCTCCAATACGCTGATGCACTGCGCAACAGCCGCGCGAAACTCAGATAAAGCTAAATCAACACCTCTTGAGGGAGGCTTTTTTGTTAGACGCTTGGAGAGCATGAACTGAGCTGCTCCTAGCATACTGTACCGCTCAACTCCATAAGGCCTGATGTGTATTAAGTGCGAGATAAGACCATAGGTAACGGTTTTGTATAGCACATCAGTATCGATTAAGGCCTCAGCCACTTAAATGCCCCCCATAACAGCCTGAAGAAAGCTTGCACTTTCATCGTTCAATTCTTCCCAAGCGATTTGCCTGTTAGCAATTTTGTTTGTAACAGACCATGCAGGAATGGCTTCTGCATATATGCGCGGCATTGCAGCTTGAACAGTCGGCCATTCCTGAGTGGCGTGGCCATAGCAGAGGGCTAATGTGCCAGGTTCAATTCGGTTAGCATTACCCTTCTCAATAGATTCCGCTGCCAATTGTGCTGCGCTTCGTCCGCGCCCCTCTTTGTGAACGCTGAAATGCGGGTCACCCGTTAGTAATTCAAGGGCGAATTGATCCGCAGAAATTTCCTCATCATCTCCGTGGGCAGCTTCTTCAGCAGGATCTTCCATGTCAATCAGAGCAGATTGGTCGTTTATGTGACCCAGGGCTATGTGCCCAATCTCATGCGCGAGGTGAAAAGCGACAGATGCAGGGTACTGCGAATCCTTAGCTAATAAAATCGCGTTACGGTCATTGCTGCGTGTCGCCATGGCGCACATGCGTTTTGCTGCCAAAGGATAAACGCGCAAGTAGATCGTCGGTATGCCAACACCCCATAACAAACCCAGCAAATCATGAAAACGAATGAATGTCTGACTTGCCAAGATACTTTCGCGAAGTTCTGATGCGGATTTACCTAAGAGAGAAAGGTGACTCGGCACGGCTCTCATGAGCATGCGACTGACTGAGATGCCAAATGAGGTAATAGCTGGCTGGTCGCGATTTATATCGCCTTTGAAATTCTTGTATTTGGCAAAGTTATCCCACACGAAGCGAGGAGACTCGCTCTCAGCCAATGAGCGTGGATCCAGCCCGAGTTTCCTGGCTACGGAAAAGCGCAGTTCCGCCTTAGCGGATGAAGATGCCTCAGCGTCATCGCTCCACCAATCTGGCCATGCAGCATTAATCGCCAGGTCTGTTAACCCGGTCGCTCGCGATAGCCGCAGTTTGAATTGTTGGGCGCTCTCAGGCAACACATCCTCCTTGGAGTAAGTTGCTATTTTACCAAACCGCTGGGCTCCTTGGCACTTCGTCGCACTGAAAAGGGCTGTGTGCTTCGCACAAGTTTGATCAGTAAATCAGCATGTGATGGACTGCCATCCCAGACTTCGTCTATTGTGCCCGCTAGTGCGGAATACATCTCCTCACGAGACTTTGCACTAATTGCACTTAATGAATGTTCAATTTTAAAGAAATCACATAACTTCTCAGCGCTGGAGCATCGGTTTTTGGCGCCTTGATTGAGATAACGCCGGGCGGAAAAATAGTCAATTTCCGCTTTAATTGAGAGCGAAACTATGGACCCTGAGTATTTACTCAGCTCCTCATTAAGAAGTCCACAAATATTTGGCCAATCAGACTTAGAATTTTGCATTATTCGTATATAATACCAATAAATGCAAATTATGTGGGGAAATATCTGAATGGCCCGGACGAACGTTAATGCGCAATCCACGAAGCCCAATATGCGAGGCGATATTCCTGGCATATTTTGCTGGACCAAGATGGGGGCTGAAGCAGGCCAGTCGTTGGATGCTATACGTCGCCGCAAGGAATTGGAAAGGCGCTCAGGAAATGGGGTGTTTTCTTGGGGAATAGGTAACTCACTAGGCACTTCTGCAAATTTTGCAAAACAAGTTTCAGAAGATGGGCAAGTGGATGTCCTGTTTACACCCATGAAAAGTGCTGCTAAATCTACGGATTCCTCCCCAAGTGAATTGCTGTTGTGGCTGTCGTATATCAGCGCTGACGGCCGAGTAATGGCACTCCCCGAGCATATGATGATTACAAGTCGTGGAGGTGGCGGAAAACGAGCGCATTACGCCCTTCTTTGTCACAGCGATCAAGACATCGCAGATTGTTCTGAGTCCAGTTTCTTCAATGCGAACTATGCCAAAAACTTGGTTAGCAGTAATCCTGTTGGCGCTTCTCAAGTGACCTCTGTCGTTCGATATGAATTGGACGAACACCTTCATTGTGAAAAATACTATCAGGTTGCATTCCGGGCAAAATTGCATGCGGAAGGCTTCGTGAAATTGGCATTGCCGATTCTGTTCACGCCAGAACTAAAAGAAATCTATGAGGAATTGTCTTCAGCAACCACCGTTGCAAAATGGAAGAGAGGGGTTCAATCCATTCGATCCGCCGCTCAAAGCATTTTTCTGGAGGGATGCTCGGAGAAGGACTTATTTCACGGTAAAGAACTTGCGCCCCAACTCATGTAATTGCACCACCCCACGGACATTTTCCCTAAATTGGGATTTAGGGAATTCTCAATATCAGCTAGGCTCGCTTCTGCCGAATACACTATTCGGGCTGCCAACATAATTTGAATACCGGAGGCACATATGGCGCCACTCAAAATTATTTTTTGGGTGGTGTCGGCGATTGTGTTTCTGACTGACTGTTCGAATAAAGTGGTTTACGAGGGGCTGCATGACGCCGATGAGGGCTGGCGGATACCCGTATCAAAGCAGCCCCGTTTGTATATTAAAAAGCCACCCATAGGGTAATTGGTCGTTTTCGGCGTGCAACCATATCGCCCTACGTTTCCCCTCTTTCCGCCGCTTCAATTCACCCTTTAAGGTGTCAATACGCTGGCACAGATATAGCTTATTAGACTGTTGTATGCGATCCATGCAACAAACCGGGTATTTTCGGCTTTGGGGAATCACATTGAAAGACGCATCAGTAGAAAAGTTCCCCTGCGAAAAGTTGCGATGCGCCTAGTAGCAAGAAATCTGGCAGTGAAGCCTGCTCCTGGAGTGTTCAGAAAAATTCTGCCTCCAAGAGGTAACATAAATCTAAAGCATTGGCCTTTATCATGACAAATAACCGGCGTGATTATCAGACGCTCATCTCGGCGGCTTACGATCAGCACGAGATAGCAACGCTCGCCTTTGCCGGGGTAATATCAACACAATCATCGCGCAAGCCCCCTTACGATGCGAGGCGTTCTATTAAAGTGTTGTGATTTTTTACAAGACTCCCGTTCTCCTGAATTGGGAGTCTTTTCTCATTGCTGGGCGTTGCTATTGGAGTGTTAGGCAATTTTCTTCGCAATCAGAATTTCGCCGTTGTTTCCCTTGTTTAGTTCAATAACATCACCTTCTTTAAGCCCCCATTGATTCACCATTTCTGGCGGAAGTTCCAGAATTGAGTCACCGCTACCATCGCCGACATCAATGAGTGTGGCACTCCATCTGTCGGGACCAATCTTTTGCGTATTTGAGTTAGTCATGACTGTCTCTCATTTATCCATTAGCGCTCAATTTTTTGTTTTTTGCAGCACAAATTACTTGCCGCACAAATAACGCATTGGCGAATATTTCATATTCGCATCAAAACAACCACATAATTGCATCTTGATTCAGCCATAGTTTTACACCGCAAACCTGCCACCTTGCATACGAAGAGCGGACTTTTCCACGGCGCCGCCGCCAGCCCCTCTCAGGCTGGAGGCGAGCGGCGCGGTGGAAAAGTCAATCTCAATCCTTGCGATGTTTTCTGTTGCCATGCGTACCCGGCACATGTCCGACCGATTCCGGCGTGGCATCGCACAAAGGCTGAGATAGCTCGTTCAAAATGCCGCAATGAATTGCCGCTTGTTCATGACGGCACTGTTCGCGCAAATGTTTGAGCTGTTTTTCCAGGGTGCGCAGTTCGCGGATTCTGGCAGCCACATGCCCGATATGCTCGTCCAGCAGCGCGTTGACCTCGCCACAATTTTCCGTTGGCGCATCCTTGAAACTTAGCAAGGTGCGAATCTCCGCCAGCGTCATATCCAGGCGTCGACAGTGCCGGATGAAGGACAACCGCTCAATGTGAGCATCCCCATAAATTCGGTAATTGCTCCCGGATCGAGCTGTTTTTGGTAGCAAGCTCTCGCGCTCGTAGTAACGAATGGTTTCGACGGGCGTGTTTGTTGCTGTGGCCAGTTCACCGATTTTCATGATCCAGCCCTTTCCTTTTCTGACTGGGCAAGGCTTTGAAGATGTCCCTGCACCTTGGTAAGGGCGCCCCTATTTTTCAAACGAGAGGTACAAAAAAATCCCATTGTCTTTTTTCGATGGGCCGACACCTATCGGGAAACTCACCCCTGAAACGACCTGCAGGCCTGACTGGTAGTTTTTCGCATATCGAAATCCAGGGTTAATGAACGATGACTTGCCCCATGACTTCGAGCCATCTGGCTGAACGCTTTGCGCTGAGTTCCTCACATATTCCACAAGGAAGTTCAAGGTTTCTGACTGGAGATAAACGAGGCTGGCACCATAGTTATAGCCTCGCGAATCGGCCTTGGCCCCAGTCACGCCACGAGCGTTTGGCGTGTAGGTCGCACCGGCATTCCAGTGGCTTACCCATTTATCCGCAAGATCGACGCTAAGCGGAATATTTACCTGATAACCGGCGGCACCGTTGCCCAGTCCCCTTTTGTAATCGCCAGTCGGCAATATTACCGATAGGCGCGGCGCTAGTGCCAAAGCATCGTTCCTGATGAGCTGATATCGGTAGTTGACCGCAATATCGCTTAATCCGGAATGGAAGCTGTCGCCGCGAACGCGGGCCAGTGGTATGGAATAAGAGAGTTGATGGGTCTGGTTGGGAAATGGCATCTCATGGGTAAAGGTGTAGAGCCATTCTTTGGTTTTTTTTGAATACTGGTAGGACTGAATGTACTGAACAACACCATCTTCCTGATTGTATGCCTCTTCGATCAGGAATGAGTTGTCCTCGATTCTCTTGGGCTTTTCGGCCCAAACGGTCGATGAAAGGGCAAGCAGGCAGCTTGAGGCCACTGAAATGCAAACAAAACGAAATATCTGGATTTTCATGATGAGAAAGGTGGAGGTATCAATATTTTCGGAGAACCAGGCAGTTGCCAATCCTACTGAGGGGAATGTCTTTAACAATAACAATGGCAACTATTATATGTGCTTGACTCTTTAGTGGCTACAGGGTTTCTAATGTAGGGAAAGCGAGGAGAAGGCACATGAGTCTGCATACCCACACCACTATCGAGCCCCAGCCAGCATGTGGCTGCGATCAAGTGTGCTCGTCCGACGACGCGCAAGGCAGCGCAACGCCCGGCAGAACTGATGGGCGTCACCCAACGATTCTGCGCATTCCCTCGATGGACTGCGCCGTCGAGGAGGGCGAGATTCGTCGGGCGCTTGCCGGAATCGACGGCATTCGAAGCCTGAACTTCCAGTTGGCCACGCGGACATTGGCGATTGATGCCAGCGATGAAGCTTTGCTTAAAGCCCTTGCTGCGATACGCAAAGCAGGGTTCGAGTTTGAACTTGCATCGGCAACCGGTGCTGCCGATACAGAGCGAGAGCGCGCACGGCGTGAGCTGTGGAAACTCGGGGGTGCCTTGGTGCTGGCTACCGGTGCAGAGATATTGGCATTTTTTACGCCCGATACCTTGCCGTTCAAAGGGCTGGGCATGGTGGTGGCGGGCGTCGCAATTGCTCTCGCCGGTTTCTCGACTTACATTAAGGGCTTTGCTGCCTTACGGCAAGGGCGACTGAACATCAATGCGCTGATGACGGTGGCCGTGACCGGCGCCTTTCTGATCGGTCAGTGGCCGGAAGCGGCCATGGTCATGGCGCTTTATGCGATTGCCGAACTGATCGAGGCGCGTTCAGTGGACAAGGCGCGCAACGCCATCAAGAGCCTGCTGGATCTGACGCCAGACACTGCCGAGGTGCGTCAGGAAGATGGTGGCTGGGCCAATGTTCCAGCAGCAGAAGTGAAGCTCGAAACTACTGTACGTGTCAGGCCCGGGGCACGCATTCCGCTCGATGGGGTGGTGGTTGCTGGCAATAGCGCCGTCAATCAGGCACCGGTCACCGGCGAAAGCATTCCAGTCGATAAAACCATGGGCGACATGGTGTTTGCCGGCACGATCAATGAAACCGGCACGCTGGAATTTCGCGTTACGGCCACAGCTAACAACACGACGTTGGCCCGCATCATTCATGCGGTCGAACAAGCCCAAGGAACGCGTGCGCCAACGCAGCGCTTCGTCGACCGTTTTGCCGCTGTCTATACTCCAGCCATTTTCGCGATAGCCGTCGCTGTCGCCGTGCTGACGCCCTGGTTGATGGGCTGGACATGGATGCAGGCGCTGTATAAGGCGTTGGTGCTGCTGGTCATTGCCTGCCCCTGTGCGCTGGTGATCGCTACGCCGGTAACGGTAGTCAGCGGACTGGCCGCAGCGGCAAGGCGCGGCATCCTGATCAAGGGCGGGCTCTACCTTGAAGAGGCGCGCAAGCTGCGCGCCATCGCGCTGGACAAGACCGGCACCATCACCGAAGGGAAACCAAAACTTGTTGCCACCGAGATTCTGCCTACTGGCATCACTGAGGAATTGGTTTTATGTTGGGCAACAAGCTTGGGAGACTATTCCGACCACCCCGGCAACGGCAAACCTTTCGGCCCCGGCGTGACTCGGCCTGCGACGACGGCCTGCACCTTGCCGCCAGCATTCGGATCCATCACAACCTTACCGGCAAGCTCCAGTGAGCGCGGCAATTCAGCGTCGGCCACCAAGAGGGTGCGTACACCGATCTGGCGTTGCGCTGGCTTGGGCAGAAAGACGCTGCCGTCTGGCAGACGTTTCGGGCTGTTGCCATTGGTGGCAGAAGAACCGGCATCGCCGTGGTCGTGCCCTTCGCCAGCCCATGTGGAATGCAAGGGGAACGCGAGAAAAAGGCAGACGGCGGAAATCAGGATACGAGGCTTCATGCGGAATCTCCCGGGAGCTTGTTGCGAGAATGTTTGAAATGTTTGTACAGGCGCCAGAGTCCCCAGCCGATCAGGGAGATGACGAGCAGTCCGATCAGTATTTTCACGAGAATTTTTTGCCACCAAGCGCGGAAGCGAACATCGGCCTTGCCCTTGCCGCGATCAGCGTCGTGCAGGTCAAGCTCGCCAGCCAGCAGGTCGGTGTCCTGTCCGACGATGACGGTGGCGACAACCGGAATGACGCCGGGCTTTAGCGCCGCTGGGAGATCCGCTTCATACTCGCCTTCGGTGTGCTGCTTGAGCGGCACTTTGACCCCACCCAGATCCAGTTCGATTTGCGCATCCTTGACCGGGCTGTTATTGGCAAAGCGATCCAGGTAAACCGTGACCTGCTTGCCGCTCACCACCCCGACCAGTT
>Ga0351963_1035_pt1 | contig 23241 bp, 14 predicted proteins | sample TotcelT113001N14_FD_205804 | JGI IMG/M metagenome (GOLD analysis project Ga0351963, IMG submission 205804) | Enriched cells from coal bed in the Powder River Basin, Montana, United States - Total cells T11 rep3 HSBNCT.T11.300.1.N14 ... | reverse complement strand
AAGCCGTTTGCAACCAGCAGAGAAACAACGATAGCCTTGCCAATATCGTGAATATCGCCTTCTACCGTGGCAATCAGCACTTTGCCCTTATCCTTGTCCGCACCGCCGACAATAGCATCATTTAAAATTGTTGTCGATTTTTTAACGGCCTCTGCAGCCTGGATCAGTTCCGGCAAAAACAGTTCGCCAGTTTCGAACATATCGCCAACCTGCTTGATGCCGACGACGAAACCCTTGTTAATAACCTCGAGCGGATCCATGTTGCTCTCCAGCGCCTGACGGGCCAGCGCTTCTGCTGCTGCCTCATCGCCGCTGATAACCGATTCAATTACCTTGCCTAAGAATTCCTGGTTGTCCATATATTATCCCTCCTAGTACTGCCAGTTAGTTTTTCTTAAAAATCGCTGCACCGAGTTAATCTCGAGATCTAACAGTTTGGCAATGCGGAATTTCGATTCAATCCCCCTGGACATCTCGCCCATTCCAGCATAAACTGTTGAAATATCAAGATCCTGGCGCACTTCGTTCATTATAACTTCATCTACTAAGTCTTCAACCGATACTTTTAGCTTACCGGCAACATATTCTTTTGCTTCATTCAAGCGCATCTTCTTGGAAAGTTGCATCCGGGCCACCAGATCTCCGGCAGTCCGTATTCCGCCCATTCCCGAAGCATGCATATGTGCAAGTGCCATCCCGGCAGGGTCTCCGTAGCCTACCTATAACCCGTCGAGCTTACCAACTTCGGCCATGGCCGTGGAAGCCCTGGAAACACAGTCAATTGGAGGGGTCATCACCAGGGGAACAGCGCCTACACCCATCCCCACGTTGGCATGAACCGGAATAGTTGCTGCTTCAGCACAAGCCTTACAGAAAGTAACTGCACGACCCAGGTTCCAGGGGAAGGTGCGACTGCTGTTTGTATTAACAACAGCGCCGAACACACTGGCCCCGGCTTTTTCGGCAAGTTTTACCTGCTTATGCGGGTATAACCCGGCCAGACGCACGCCATCGTACTCAAGCTGGCCGTGGAAACCGAGCACAAATTCGCCCGCCATACCAATTTCAATTGCCATATCCGGATACTTTGCACGCAATTTTTCAGTTGCCAACAGGGTAGCGTAAAACTCGGCATCACCTGCTGCGCCTGTTGTATCAAAATCGATACCGTCTGCACCGGCTTCATAAACTCCGCTTGAAACAAAAACCATATCTTTAACAGCGTAATCTACTGCCTCCTCCTGGGCGCGCCTGGCCTCTTCAATTTTTCCGGCAGGCAGCAGCTCCGCAGCGTTATCGCAGGGGCCATCAGGTTTCGTATAGAGAGGCAGGTTAGGCATTGCACCGTAAAGCAGAGGAGCTGTAGTTACAAGAGATGTTTCTGCAACCGCATACTGCTCTTCAGGTACAATTGATTTGATCGGTTTAAAACTGTAATGCACATAAGCTAACTCCAGAGAATCAGCAGCAAAAGCTCTTTCATAAAGCTGCATAATCTGAGGCATTCCAATCGGAATACCAAGGCGGGTAATTTTCAAAGCTCCCGAATCGTAACTTAAGATTAACTCGTTACCTTTTTCAACGCTGACAAATTTTTGGGGCCGGCAGCAAATATCGACAAGATGGTCAATTTCATCGACGCCCAGGGGATCAATTTTACCCCTTTTGACGGCATCGGCCATTCCCTCTTCGATATCGCGGCGTACTTCATCCTTGCTCATTGTGATGAAGGATCCGTCGCCCATTCTGGTTACAACCAAGTCAGTCACCTCACTTTTTTTATTCAATGCTCAATTAATCATTGCAATTCTTAATAAACCTAGTTACTGATCGCTATCTTTTTAAAACAAGTCTACAAGAGTATCGCAATCTTTTTTTATCGGTTTAAATGCTTCTACCCACCTTTTACTTTAGTATATTTAGTCTAAACCTGATATGCTGCATTTTTGGTTATAAACAATAAAGCCTGACTGCTCTAAGATCTGACAGATTTCATGTAGTCAAGAAGCGCGCGATCAAGCTCTTTGTCAATCATCATTTCAGGTGCATCAGCAAGTCTCTTCTTCCACATTTTATTGGCTTTTACCAAAATGTCTTCATCAAGCTCTTTCCACTCGGAATAGGAATGCCAGTCAGACACTTTGGGCTCCCAGAGCTCTTTGTAACGCTTAAAGGTTTCATCATGCGTAAAGTAAGAACCCTCACTGCCGATCTCCATAATTAAATCAAGAGACATTGCATCATCTGAAGTGTCAATCCCATCGGCAACCCTGAGCACCCTGCTGATCAGTTCTTCGTCAATAATAAATTTTTCATAAGATACGGTCATGATCGATTCTAAAACTCCATGGCATTCATGCAAAATATTGGGGCGGGCCAAAATACCCATGACAAGATTCTGCATTGTTTCATAACCGGCCTGAACATCGACTGCTTTCGAATCGGTCATTCCGGTCATTAAGCGCGATGGCAAGTGATAATATTCGTGGCACATCTGCAGGCCGGCAACATCAATAAGCATCATTTCAGGCGCCCCTGTAACATAGTTACCCCGTTTCATATAGGCTGTAGATGAACAGGGGCACATCACAAAGGCGTTGCCAGGGTTGATCAACTGGGTCAGCACAAGCGCTGCCAGAATCTCGGTATTTTGAAGCACGATTGTGCCAAATAAACTGATCGGCCCTGAAACCCCGGCCATTATACAGGGAAGGGCCATTACCGCCTGCCCTTTTTTTGCATATTCAATCATGCTATCCGATGTTTCTGTTCCGTAAGCTAGCGGGCTTAAAGGATTCACGCTAACCGCCATACAGGTGTTTTCTGCAAAACGTTTTTCACCCATGGCTATTTCCATCATTTTAAGGTTTTCAGCCACATGGGCCTTGGTTTCGCAGATACCAATTACCGGTTTATCGGTATGTTTAATCGTTTCATAGAGCATGTAGAGGTGTTTTTCGTTAACCCCGGCATCACTGATCTGAATCGGGGTGGCCCCGACTACTGTGGGCAAGTGGCTTGATTGGTGCAGTTTTTGAATGTTGGCATAATCTTCCCTGGTGCCGGGCCAACGGCCTTTGTCAATACTCTGGGCAAAAACGCAGCCCACATTTGGCTCTACTACGTAACCGTCTCCGAGCATCACCGACTGATTGTCGTTACGTGCTGCCCACTTAAATTTAGATGGCGCCTTTTCAATGGCATCTTCAACCATCTGAGGCGGAATGAAAACTTTTTTATTATCTACCTTAACACCGTTCTTTTTAAATATTTCTATGGCATCGGGGCTGTCGAATCTGACCCCCGTTTCGCTCAAAATTTTCAGGGAAGCGTCGTGTATGCGTTGGTAATCCTTTTGATCAATTACCCGCATGGTAGGCAGAAAGCGCATTAAAAAACCCTCCTGGCAACTCAATTTGCAGCTTGAGAGCTAAACCACCTGGCCCTCAACCTACATCAATAATTCATTGCAATTTATCTTGCTTACGCAGTCTTATCATGATTAATGAAAGTTCTTTGATCACACTTTAAAAAAATGAGCCTATCATCGTTGTTATAACTGGTAAAACAGAAGAGCAGCAACAATCGATATTGCCTGCAGGGCTTATAAGCCAACAGAGGCACTTGACATCTGCCACCCCCTTGTTCCGGTTTTTTCAAAGCAAACCGGGAAGCCTGCTTTGAATTGCTTTGATCATTACAGTCCGTTCGTTTATAATGTTAATTGCTGTGGCTCAATTATAAGAAATTTATAGAATAATTACAATTGTCACGCTGTAAGCTTATAGACGAAAACGGCTTACACAATGTAAGTACACGAGGTGGAAGCTTGGAAGCTAGCGAGTACTTAACTGTTAACGAAGCCCTGGAAACACCTTTTTTTGGGCCGGCGAAGGTAATTGCCGGGCATTCCGGCCTTAGCAAAAAAGTAACCTGGGCTCATATCCTGGAGTTAACCGAATGCCGGGGCTACGTCAACGGCGGTGAACTGATTCTGACAACCGGGGCAGGATGGAAAAACGAGCAGGATAGCATTACTTTCACCAGAAACCTGATTGAGAAAAATGTGGCGGCGCTCTGCATCCAACTCGGCTCTAAGTTTAACAGTTTCAGAACTGTTAGCGACATTCCCCAGGAAATAATAGATGAGGCGAATCAATCTGAGATGCCTCTGATCGTTTTTCCTGAAGAGCATGATTGCCGCTATATTGACCTGGTGCGCAATTTGCACTCCATGATCCTGAATAAAAGTTATAAGACTTTGATGGAAAAGGATCAGTTTATGCAGGAGCTTTACCAACTGCTGGTAAGGCCTCACAGTATTAAGGATATTCTTAGTTTTATTCATGAATACATAAACGCTGAAGTAGCCTTCATTCCTTTACAGGGAAAAGCTACCTTTATACCACCCAATGATCGTGAAAGACTAAAAGAGTTTATCACCAACCTCAAAACAGCCAGCCCTGATTCTACCGCAACACTGCGACAGGGCAACCTCGATATGGCTTACCGGAAAGTACATGCCTGCAACCGTGAATTGGGCAGCCTTGCTTTTTTTAGCAGCGAACGCACCCTGGGCAGCTTCGACTACCTGGTTCTTGAAAAATGTGCGATTACCATCGCCCAGGAACACCTGGGCAAAGTTTTTGCAGAAGAAAAAGAGAGGCAAAAGAGGGAACAATGGGTGACCAGGTGGCTCTCAGGAAGGCTGAACTCCCGCCAGATAGAACAGCATCTAATGGAAGCAGATTTTTTGGATAAGCCGAACGGCTGCGTTGCCTGCCTGGCAGAAAAGAAGACTTCGCTCAGTTTAGATCCGGCCGGCAACGATTCCCTGCTGACTATTACAGGTATGGCCAGACCAATATTTTTGAGGCAGGGCTTCAACCTTTTCTGGCAGAAAGAAAACCAGACTGCCGTCTATCTATTGATCAATGTGCAGGATCAGCAAACCTGGAAGAGCAGGTTGAAAGAAGCTTTAACCGAAATAGCAAACCTGAAACTTTCAGGCTATAAAGATAACAGTGAAAATGCGATTTCTTTCTACGTGGGAAGACTTGTTGATGATACTGCCAAAGTTAAACATGGCCTGGAAACCGCAAGAGAAGCGCAACTGGCTGGCAAAACCATGGGCTCGCTTCAACAGTGTTTTTACGACGAGCTGCATGTTTACCGCATTGTCCAGATGCTGGACAGACAATCGGAACTGGAAAACTTTATTATTGACTACCTCCATCCTATTGCCGATGAAGAAGGTAACCTGAACAAAAAATTCTTAAATACCCTGATTGCGTTACGCGACTGCCAATATAACAAGAAAGATGCCGCTGAAAAACTGTTTCTGGCCCGGCAATCTCTTTACCAGCGCATCAGCAACTTAGAAGAACTGTTCGGAGCTGACTTTCTTGTTTCACCGGAAAAAAGGGTCTGCCTTGAAATTGCACTTTACGGTGCAGACTATTTAAGCAATAAAAAAGCTCCGGCCGGCTGCTCGAAAGAGGCCGACCGAAGCTTATACAGTAAATTAAATATCACTAGCTGATCACTGTACCTGTTTTACCATCAAGCGCGTCAAGCGACTTAAACAATGAGGTGATCATTGCTTTTTTACCCGGGTTACCTTTAACAAAGTTTACAGCAGCCTGCACTTTCGGCAGCATGCTGCCCGGGGCAAAGTGCCCTTCTGCAATATACTTTTCAGCTTCTGCAACAGTGATATGATCAAGATCCTTCTGGTCGGGCTTATTAAAGTTCAATGAAACTTTTTCTACTTCGGTCAGAATCATCAGGATATCTGCTCCGATATCTTCAGCCAGCCTGGCTGCAGCAAGGTCTTTATCGATAACCGCCGCAATGCCTTCAAGGGAACCGTCTTCTTTTTCAATAACCGGAATACCACCACCGCCTGCAGTAATGACAATTGTTGTATCCCAGAGCTCTGTCAGACAGGAAAACTCAACAATACGCTTCGGCATCGGTGAAGCAACAACTCTTCGCCAGCCCCTGCCTGAATCTTCTTTTACAGAGTAGCCCTTTTCGGCAGCAACCCTCTTGGCTTCATCTTCTGCATAAAAAGCACCGATCGGCTTTGTCGGGTTTTGAAACGCAGGGTCGTCTTTATCAACTACAACCTGGGTCACAAGAGTTGCCACGGGGATGTTGCGGTTTCGTTTTTGCAAAGCAAAACGTAAAGCCTGCTGAATATGATAGCCAATGTAACCCTGGCTCATGGCCCCACAAACATCAAAAGGCATTACTGGTACAACATCGGCCGCTGTTTCACTTGCCAAAACAATATTCCCTACCTGAGGTCCGTTACCATGAACAACCGCCAATTCGTAATCCCTGCAGCTCATCTCTGCAATATACTGTACAGTTTCTGTCACTACCTCAAGCTGTGCTTCAGCAGTAGCCGGAGCACCTTTACGCTGCAGGGCATTGCCGCCCAGCGCCACAACAATTTTTGCTAATGCCATTAAATATTCCTCCATCTTTTTGTTTATTAGCAGACCAAGAGTCATAAATACACAGGGCCTGAAATTGCCCGCAATTAAAACCTATACCATAATGCTATTATTTTAACACGATTACCAGCAGATTCAAAGTATAATCCAGCTAAAATGGCGGACAAATTTTTAGCAGAGCATAAATATACCGCCAATATTTTTCATAGCACTAAAATAACCACCCGCGCAAAAAATGATGCAACACTAGGGACAGGTCATTTTGTCCCATTTTGGGGCTGCAGCGGGTAAATTATGTAACTGCAAATATGTATTCGCTTGCAAAAAGTTTTATGAGCGAAAAAATGGGACAAAATGACCTGTCCCTAGTGTTGCATGTACGCAAAAATAAAGAGCCTGGGCTCTTTATTTAAGGTGTTGCTGTGGTGGGCGAAACAGGGCTTGAACCTGTGACCCCCTGCTTGTAAGGCAGGTGCTCTCCCAGCTGAGCTATTCGCCCAAACTATTGGTGACCCCTAGGGGATTCGAACCCCTGTTGCCAGCTTGAAAGGCTGGTGTCCTAACCGATTAGACGAAGGGGCCAGGATTTGGTGGGCCCACCAGGGCTCGAACCTGGGACCAACCGGTTATGAGCCGGTAGCTCTTCCAGCTGAGCTATGGGCCCGCGTCGTTTAATCATGGCCTTTTAAAGAACACTTATCTCACAGCTATATGAGTTTAACACAGGAGGCAGATTATTGTCAAGAACCTAAAATAGGGTTACAATAAAAAAAGCTTTTCACAACAGGAGGCCTATATAATGCATAGAATTGTTAAGGATTTTGATTTTCAACTCACTGCCGAGGATATTTTAAAGGGCCAGGGCATTGACCCGGCACGCGCTTCGGATCGACTGAAGGAAACTGCTGAATCTGTAATAGATGAAACTCATGCTCTGTTAAAACCGGCATCTATCTTCACCGTAGTTGATGTTACTGACTTTGAACACAAAACAGTCAGCTACGATGGAGGTTTTTTTGAAGGTTCCCTGGTAGCAAAAGCCATGGCCGGGGCCGAACAGCTGATTATTGCCGTCTGCACAATCGGCGACAGCCTGGAACTGCGGGTGGAAGAAATGATGAACGAAAATCCGGTTAAGGCGCTGGCCCTGGATGGTGCGGGAATTGCCGGCCTGCGTAAAGTTTCAATTGCAATGGAAGATCTGATCAGCGCTGAAGCCTGCGATCTTAAACTTGAACTTGGGATGCGGGCCCAGCCCGGACAGGAGGGTTGGCCGATTGAACAGCAGCGCCAGGTGTTTTCGGTTCTGCCGGGGGATGAAATCGGGGTGCGCCTGACCGAAAGCTGCCTGATGCTCCCCAGGAAATCAGTATCTTTTGTTATCCCCAGGGGTAACAATTTAAAGAACGGCATGTCACCCTGCGACTTCTGTTCAAAAAGAAATCGCTGCGAATGGCGAAAAGATAAACAAATGGCCTAACCATGCTAACGTGGTAAAATCCGGAACAGATTTAATAATTTACCAGACTCTCTTTACTTACCGGTTTTTGGTTGCCGCATTACTAAAATGCGCCCAGACAAAAGCCCCGCGAAAAATCTCGCGGGGCTTCTATATTATAACCACCTTTAAGAGGTGGGGTTGTGCTGGCTCCCCAGGTAGGACTCGAACCTACAACCTACCGGTTAACAGCCGGTCGCTCTGCCATTGAGCTACTGAGGAACATCCATTGGCATTAGTATTATACTTAAATCAACATACCCCGTCAAGACTATTTTGCTTCACGAAAAGCAATTTTTTGCAGGATCTCTTCATATTTTTCACGCGTGATCGGATAGTAGGATAGAACTACCACCCCGGCGATAAAAAAGATGGCCGGAATGGGGCCGCAGAGCAACCTGATCCCCAGCAGGGCGAGATCGGTTTGCGGTAAGTCGGGCAGATAACCGAATAAACTTAAAGTCCAGCCGCTAAGGGCAATGGCGAAGGCCTGGCCCACCTTGCTGGTGAAGGTCCAGAGACCATAAAATACCCCTTCCCTGCGCACACCGTTTTCGGCATAATCGTATTCAACCACATCGGGAACTATGGCGTAAGGCATTACATACTGGGTTGCAAAGCCGAACCCGGCGATCGCCATAATGATATACGAATACTCCATCGGCACCCGGTGCCCGACAAGAAAAAAGATCATTACCGCCACAGCAAGAATTGACATTCCATAATTATAGCTTTTCTTTTTGCCTATTTTCCCTGAAATAGCTGTCCAAACTGGAATAAATATCATAGCACTAACCAGCAGGGAAACCAGGGCTATTTGAAAACCGGTCTCATTGCCGTAATAGTAGATGAAGTAGTAAAGTAAAGCACCCTGGATAATTGTAATGCCGGTGATGTGCAGGGTCCAGGGAATTAGGCAGGTTAAAAACACCTTCATACCCAGCACCTGGGCATATGATTTTAAGATATTCTGCCGCGGGGGTGCCTCGCCATGCCGTGGTTCGCGAACAGAGAATACGGTTACCAAGGCGGTTACCAACATGAGAGCCCCCATCACCGTGCCGGCCAGAGTCCACCCGGCCTTAACACTGTCTGCCGCGCTGACAATAGGCAGCACCAAGCCCGCCCCGAGCAAGGTGCCGACCACGGCAAAACTCATCCGGTAGGCGTTGATCACAGTGCGTTCATTGTAATCAGTGGTAAGCTCAGGAGTTAAGGCTCCGTAGGGAATATTGACCAACGTATAGGCCGTGCAGAGCAGGCAGTAGATAACAGTCGCCCAGACAAATAACTGCAGCTGTGTATTGTAACCGGGAGCAGTGAACATGATGGTCATCATCGCCATCAGCAGAAAGGAGCCGACGAACATGTACGGGCGGCGGCGACCCCAGCGGGTGCGGGTGCGATCTGAAAGATAGCCCACAGTGGGATCAGTAACTGCATCCCAAATTTTGCCGATCATCAGCGCTGTGCCAGCCAGTCCGGCAGCCAGGCCGACCACGTCGGTCATAAAAAAGAGCAGGTAAAAACCCATCATCGTAAAAAAAAGATTGCCGCCTAAATCACAAACACCGAAGCCGATTTTGGTCCATACCGGCAGTTTGCCATCGTGCAGTTTAAGCTCTTTTCCCTTTTGCTCCACAGGCTCACCCGCTTTCTGCAGTAATAACTCCACTTAATCTTAAAGCACCGGAGTTGTCAATACAATTTTTAACTGTTATCAGCAGGATTTTAACAGGCCAGAGCGAAATAGGAGCTATAATTGTTAATTTATGGTTGTAATCATCGATGAGAAACCTTTGGGGAGGCGATTATGATGCGTTTAAGCGGGGGGCAAATTGTTACCCGGGCATTGATTAAAAATGGAATTCCCTGGATAGCGGGTATTCCCGGGCATGGTTGCCTGGCTTTAGTTGACGCTTTGTACGAAGCACGTAATGAGCTGCCGGTATACCTGGTACGCCACGAACAAAGCGCCGCCCACATGGCAGACGGCTATTACCGGGTAACGGGAAAACCGGCGGCAGTATTCACTTCAATCGGCCCCGGCGCCCTGAATCTGGCGGTAGGGCTGGCCACCTCTTATGTCGACTCAACGGCGATGCTGGCCTTTATCGGCGAAACCCACACATACATGTTCGGACGCGGCGTATTGCAGGAACTGGAACGAAACCGGGCCGCTGATTCGCTGCGCGCCCTGGAACCGCTGACCCGCTATTCACACCTGGCCGGCCGTGTAGAACAATTGCCCTCTGCCCTGAACCGCGCCTTTAAAGCAATGAATAGCGGACGCCCGGGACCGGCTGTAATTGCCCTGCCCATGGACGTGCAGGCTGAAGGGATGAATATCGACCCCGACCGCCTGAGTTTCAACAATTCCGCTTCAACCTGCCGCCCTGATGCGGCAGAGCTTGGCAAGGCTGCGCAGTTGATTAATACCGCAAAAAGGCCCCTTATTATTGCCGGCGGAGGCGCTCTGCGCAGCGGCGCAACAGAAGTTTTGGTTCAGCTGGCCGAACGAATCGGCGCTGCAGTAATCACCACCATGGCCGGCAAAAGCGCTTACCCTGAAGACCACCCCCTTTACGCCTGGCATGCCGGTTCAAAGGGCACCGGCTGCGGCAACAAACTCGCCCAATCAGCCGACCTGGTAATCGCCGTGGGCTGTCGCTTTGCCGACGAAACCACCTCTTCATACCAGGCGGGAACCAGCTTTAGCATTCCGCCGGCTAAACTGATCCATATTGATATCGAGCCTAATGAAATAGGCAAAAATTACCCGGTCGCAGCAGGGCTTAATGGCGATGCCAGCATAGTGCTCGCTGCCCTGCTTGAAGAGCTGGGCAAACCAAAAATTGACTACAGAGAGTTAGACTATACAGCCGAGATCATTTCAACCCGTGAGGCCTGGTTTAAAGAGCTCTATAGACTGCGCGGCAGCGACCGGTCACCGGTAACGGTTTCGCAGGCCCTGGCAGAAATTCGCGCCGCCCTGCCCCGAAGCGGCTACCTGGTTACATCTTCCGGGCACAGTCAGGCCCAGGTACTGCAGGAATTTCCCTTCTGTGAACCGGGCACTCACGTTACCACGGGTGGTTTTTCAACGATGGGCTTTTCCCTGCCCGCCGCCTTAGGGGTTAAGCTGGCCCGGCCGGACAAGGCTGTGGTCGCCCTGGTCGGCGATGGCGATTTCTTAATGACCGGCCAGGAGCTGGCTACCGCCGTGCAGTATAAGCTGCCGGTTACAGTGGTAGTGTTAAACAACAGCGGGTTCCTTTCGATCAGAGACCTTCAGCACGATGTTTACGGTGAAGCGCGCCGCTTTGCCACCGAGTTTCGCGGTACAGACGGCGACCTTGTATCACCTGATTTTACCGCTCTGGCCTCAGCTTTCGGAGTGGGAGCTGAAAAGGTTTCCGAACCGGGCCAGGTGCGTCCGGCCCTGGAGAGAGCCCTGGCGTCAGGTGAACCGCGCCTGCTGGAAGTGACCGTAAACCGCGAACACCCCTGGTCTGGTGGCAAAGCAGCCGGCTGGTGGGATGTACCTGTGCCTGAATATTTAACTGATCGGCGGCAACAATACGAAACTGAGCGCTCGTCTGATCAGCAGAAAATCTAGCCTGAGGGGGTCTTAATAATGATTAATGCACTTTTTGCCGGCTGCGGGCGCATCTCCGATTTACATGCACTCGGCTACAAAGACAGCAACCTGGGCAATATTTACGGGCTTTACGACCCCGACCGGGAAAAAGCGGAAGAAAAAGCCGTTAAATGGGGCGCTAAGGTAATTTATGACAGTTACAGTGAAGCCCTGGCCGACCCTGAAATAGACTTAGTTGAAATCCTTACCCCTCACCACCTGCACTGCCCCATGGCCATTGAAGCAGCGGCGGCAGGCAAGCACATATCTTTGCAGAAACCGATGGCCCTCAACCTGGAGGAAGCAGACCGGATTATTGCCGCAGCCGCCGCTGCAGGGGTTATGCTCAGGGTTTACGAGAACTTTGTCTACTACCCTCCCTACACAAAGGCCAAGCAGTTAATTGAAGGCGGCGAAATAGGCGAGCCGCTCTCCTTTAACCTGCGGGTGCGCTGCGGGCGCAGTCCCGGCGCCTGGGATATACCGCTTGATGCCTGGCAATGGCGCTTCAACCCCCAAACCGGTGGCGGCTGTCCGATTATGTTTGATCACAATTACCACAACTTTTCTTTAGCCCTCTATCTGCTGGGCGGGGTGGAGAAGATTACCGCATGGATGGATCAAAGCGAGGTAATTGCCGGCAGCGGCCTGCTTGTAAATGTGCCGGCTACTGTAATGTGGAAATACAGGGCAAACAGGGCTTACGGGGTGATGGACGTGACCATGTCGCCCGAACTGGAGATTGAGTCGAACCGCTACGCCGACGAAAGCCGCCTTGAGATTACCGGCACCAGGGGCATTATATTTGTCAATCGCTGCACCGGCCGCCTGCAAAACCGCCCTCCCCTGGAACTCTACCGGGACGGCATCTCGACTGCATATGAAAATATACCTGCAGCATGGGATGAAAGTTTTCGCCTGGCTACCGAAGATATGCTAACTGCTCTAACTAGAGGCGGAAGCCCGCTCCTTAACGGAGAAGCCGGAAAAGCCGCCCTGGCCATGACCCTGGCTGCTGTAGAGTCGGCCCAGCGGGGCTGCAGCATTGAGCTGAAGTGAAATGGAGATGCTTATAAAATGAAAGATCATAACCCCAGCGAAAAAGAGCGCCTGACGAAGGGCGTTGAAAGGGCAGCCCACCGGGCCCTGCTCTATGGCCTCGGCCTGAATATAGCCGACCTTCATAAACCGCTGATCGGCATTGTTAACTCGTGGACCGACCTGGTACCGGGGCACATGCACTTAAACGACCTGGCCGCGGTTGTTCGTGAAGGGATCGCCGCCGGAGGCGGCACAGCACGCGAATTTCATACCTGTGCTGTCTGCGACGGATTGGCTCAGGGCCACGGCGGCATGAACTATTCGCTGCCCAGCCGCGATAACATTGCCGACACAGTTGAAATTATGGCCCGGGCCCACTGCCTCGACGGCCTGGTACTGCTCTGCGGGTGTGATAAAATAGTGCCCGGCCAGCTGATGGCAGCGCTTAGATTAAACCTGCCCACAATTTTAGTTACCGGAGGCTGCATGGAAGCAGGGCGCTGCGGTAAACACAAAAACCTGACCCTGAGCAGTATGCGCGAAATGGCCGGTGCAGCGGCAGCCGGGCGCATCACGGCTGACGAACTAACTGCCATTGAAATGGCTGCCATACCGGGCGCCGGAAGCTGCGCCATGTTAGGCACAGCCAACACCATGTGCCTTTTAGGCGAGGCGCTGGGTATGACCCTTCCCGGAATGGGCGCGGCCCCGGCCCGCAGTGCTGAAAAATTGCGCCTGGCCCGGGCCTCGGGTGAAAGGGCTGTAAGCCTGGTAAAAGAAAACTGCCGGGCTCGCGATGTTGTCAGCCGCGAAGCTCTGCTAAACGCAATTACTGTAGATATGGCCCTGGGCGGCTCAACAAACAGCATTTTGCACCTGCTCGCCCTGGCCCATGAAGCGGGGGTTCACCTGGAACTTTCCGATTTTGACCGGCTTTCAGCCAAAGCACCTCACCTCTGCGATCTGCTGCCCGGAGGCAAATACCCGCTCACTGATTTTTACTACGAAGGCGGCATGCCGGCTCTGCTGACTGAGTTAGCCCCCCTGCTGAGGACAGACCTGCCCACTGTAAACGGAAAAACCCTGGCTGAACAGCTAGCCCACAATCAGCTTTGCCGTAGACAGGCCGGTGACCGCCGGGTGATTCACAGCCTGAATAAACCGCTGCACAGCGAAGGTGGCCTGGCAGTTTTATTTGGAAACCTTGCCCCGGAGGGGGCAGTGATTAAAACAGCAGCAGTTAGCGATCAACAGGCCGTGACCGAAGGGCCTGCCTTACCTTTCGACTGTATGGAGGATGCAGTTAAAGCTGCGCTGGAAGGTAAAATTACACAGGGAAGCGTGGTAGTGGTTCGCTATGAAGGCCCGGCCGGGGGGCCGGGTATGCGCGAAATGCACATGCTCAGCGCATTGCTTAGCGGAATGAACAGCGGGGCAGCGGTAGTCACCGACGGCCGCTTTTCCGGATCTTCCAGGGGGGTTTGTGTCGGGCACGTTTCGCCGGAAGCAGCAACAGGCGGCCTGCTGGCCCTGGTTGAAGAGGGCGATTTAATCAGAATTGATATTCCCGGCAAACGCCTGGAATTATTGGTTGAGCAAGAAAAGCTATATAAACGCAAAGCCAAACCGCCACAAAAAAACCCTGTGCCTGGCCTTCTTCAGCGCTACCGGAAACAGGTAGGCTCAGCCTCGCAGGGTGCAATAACCAGATAATAAGGGGCGCACTTGCGCCCCTTTAAGTTTATTCCAGGTAATCGCGCAGGCGTTTACTGCGCATGGGGTGGCGCAATTTGCGCAGGGCTTTAGCTTCAATCTGGCGGATTCTTTCCCTGGTTACCCCGAAAAACTGACCAACCTCTTCCAAGGTTCGCGACCTGCCATCATCCAAGCCAAACCGTAACCGAAGCACTTTTTCTTCTCTTGCCGACAGTGTATCAAGCACATCTTCGAGCTGTTCCTTGAGCAGTTCGAAGGCGGCGGCATCGGCCGGAGCCTGGGCATCATGATCTTCAATGAAGTCACCGAGGTGGCTGTCGTCTTCTTCCCCGATTGGCGTCTCCAGGGAAACCGGCTCCTGGGCGATCTTTAAGATCTCTCTCACCCTGTCTTCACTGATATTCATTTCCTGGGCAATTTCTTCGGGCAACGGTTCCCGGCCAAGTTCCTGCACCAGCTGGCGTGAAATACGAATCAGCTTGTTTATGGTTTCCACCATGTGCACAGGAATTCTGATTGTACGGGCCTGATCGGCAATAGCCCTGGTTATGGCCTGGCGAATCCACCAGGTGGCATAAGTGCTGAACTTATAGCCTTTACGGTAATCAAACTTCTCCACCGCTTTGATCAGCCCGAGGTTGCCTTCCTGGATTAAATCGAGAAAGAGCATCCCCCTGCCCACGTATTTCTTGGCAATGCTTACTACAAGGCGCAGGTTAGCTTCGGCAAGCCGGCGTCTGGCATCTTCATTGTTCTGCTCAATAGCCTGGGCCAGCTCTATCTCTTCTTCGCTTGTTAAGAGCGGTATCTTACCGATCTCTTTTAAATACATGCGCACCGGGTCATTAACTGTAACTCCGTCCGGAACTGCGGCAAGTTCGCTGACCTCGGCTTTGGTATCTTCATCCGAATCATCATCACTGGAGCCATCGCGGACCTCGGTAGCAGGATCGTCGATAATATCGATCCCGTATTGAGCGAGTCGATCATAGAAATTGTCCAATGCATCAACTGACAATTCAAATGGCTGCAGGGTTTCAATGATCTCTTTGTAGCTTATTGAACCCTTGCTCTTGCCCCGTTCAACAAGCTCATGCTGCGCGTCTTCCAAGGTTACTATTTTTTCTATATCTTTAGCCATTGAAATCCCCTCCTTTTCCAGAACGGTAAGGGCTGCCGTCTTTTTTCGTAATCATTTGCTGATGCTCCCGCAAGAGCTCTTCCACTTCTTTGTTCAAACCACGTGCTTCAAGCTCTTTAATTTTTATTTTTAGTTCTCGTTGCTCTTTCTCAAACCACAAATGTTCCAGGTAGGCAATTGAGTCTTCAGCCATACGCTTCGCTATCTGGGGCTTAAGATCCTGCAAAGCGGGATCAGTTACCGCCCGGGATATAATCTGCGCGAGCTGTTTATCTTCAAAACGGTTGTAAAGTTTTTCTGCTCTTATTTCTTCACCGGATTGGCACAGATTCCAAATTTCTTCAAATATTTTTCTGACCCGGTAATCTCCGATATAATCCGGCTTTAAAAGATTTCGCCCTTGTTCGGCTATTTCCTTGCTCTGAAGCATCAAAGATATTAATATTTTTTCAGCAGGGCGCAAAACCAGGGTATTATCTTCTACCGGGGGCTCCGGTTTCCCTGCTTCAGACCACCGGCTTCCCATGCGCCGCCTTTTTTTTAGCTCATCGCGCAGGGCGCTTTCTTCAACACCTAACTCTTCAGCCGCTTTTTTCAGGTAAAAATCCTGTTCTACCTGGTTAACCGCGCCGAGCAGAAAAGGCATCAGCTCTTCAGTATAGCTCACCCGGCCTTGATCGGATGCCAGATCGTAGCGCAGTTTCAGCTTTTGCAACCTGTAGTCAATGAGCGGGGCAGATTCTTCGATTAATTTAATAAATGCAGCTGCTCCTTTTTCCCGTATAAAACTATCCGGGTCGCCACCTTCAGGCAGTTCGGCCACGCGAACCAGGCAGCCTGTTGATTGCAGAACTGCTAACCCGCGCCAGGTTGCCGCCTCGCCGGCACTGTCAGAGTCGTAGGCGGTAATCACCGTATCGGCCTGATTACGCAGCAGTTTACTCTGCTCATAAGTGAGCGCTGTTCCAAGCGATGCCACGGCATTTTTTATGCCGGCCTGATAAGCGGTTATTACATCGGTATAGCCTTCCATCACAACCGCCATTTTGTTCTTTCTGATTTCAGGGCGGGCAAAATTTAAACCATAGAGCATAAAACCTTTGTTAAAGACCGCCGTTTCAGGTGAGTTTAAATATTTAGGGCCACTTTTATCGCCCTCTTCAAGGCTGCGGCCGCCAAAACCGGCCACTTTGCCGCTAATGTTAAAGATGGGAAACATCAGCCTGCCGCGAAAGCGATCATAGTATCCCTTTTCCCGGCCCGGCGATATCAGGCCGGCCTGTACCATTAAATCAGCAGAAGCGCCTTTCTTCTGGGCAAACTGGAAAAAGCCGGTCCAGCCCGATGGTGCATAGCCTATCATGAACATTTCGATAGAGCTCTTATTAATTCCTCTATTTAGCAAATAGGTGAGTGCTTTTTTACCTTCTGCCGATTCCTGCAGGCTATAGGCATAGTAACGGGCAGCCATGAGGTTAAGCCTGAATATTTTCTCCTTTAGATTATCGCTTTCCTGCACAGATGCCTGCGCCTCGGGAATCTTTATTCCGGAACGTCCGGCCAGGAACCTGGCCGCCTCGGGAAATGTGAGGTTCTCCATCTGCATAATCAGGCTGAACACATTGCCTGAAGCTCCGCAGCCAAAACAATGATACAACTGTTTATCGGGTGAAACTGAAAATGAAGGAGTCTTTTCGTTGTGAAAGGGACAGAGGCCTACCATATTTTTGCCTCTTCTTTCCAACTTGAGATAATCCTCTACCAGGGCAACCAGGTCGGTGTTCTGCCTGATTTCATCAATTATATTCTCTGGTATGCCCTGTGCCATGCATAGCACCTGTCCTTAAGTAAGATATAAAAACCCCATCTCAACCGGTGAGACGAGGTGATCCGGCCAGCATAGGCTGCTAAAACTAAAAAAAGTGCTGAAATTGGCCTCACTTGATAGTTAGACAACCGGTAACCCGTTTAGGTTTTCTATTCGACGCCTTTAATTGCATTCCTGCAAAATACGCCTGTTATTGTAAATACTGTCTCTTTAGGGCTAAACGTGGAGCCTCAGAATTTAATCCCCCGGCAAATGCTATGCCGGGGGATTGTAGAATCAACATAACTGGCATTTCAGCTTATTACTTCAGTTTTTCGGCCGCCTCGGCTATGACCTGGTCGAACTTACCGATCTCTTCGCCGGAAAGCTCTGTATAGGTAACCCGGTCACGCTCCATACCGAGCATCTCGAGCAGATCGCAGGCATGGCCGACACGCTTGCCGGCCCAGTAACCTATATCTTTATAGGAGCATTCGAATTTTTCGCTTTCGCCGCAGCCAACCACTACCACCCCGTCTACACCCATTTCGAAAGCCTTTAAGAGGTGAACAGAGTCTAATTTACCCACACAGGGATAACGGACAACTGCAGTGTTTTTCACTTCTTTATTAACAAACTCAGGCATGGCAAAGGCACCGTAAGCACAGGTGACAGCTAACATTACGGGTTCACCGTTGCGATTGGCAAGAGCCTTCTCAACTGCCGGCTCAATCGAGTTTACAGCATCTTCCAGGTAGGGAGCCCTGAAATGAATAGCGTAAACCGGACAGGCGCTGACGCAGAGACCGCAGGCCTGGCACTGCTCGTTACGCACAATTACCTTACCGTCATCGCCGACAACAGGAACATCGTAGGGGCAGATTCGCACGCAGGTAAGGCAGTGCACACAAAGCTCTTCATCCTGGCACGCTCCGGCGGCACAGGTGAGGCAGCGTCTTGCTTCGCGAATAGCGGTTTCAACATCGTAGCCAAGTTCAGCCTGTTTGAAATGGCGAACTCTTTCTTCCGGGCTCATCATCGGAATGGCCAGGCGTTCGCATTTGCCGATCTCCCCGACTACCTTTTCATCTAGGCCTTCGAGGGCAGGAGTTTCAACCAGTTCGGCGCTGTCGAAAGGAGCGCCTTCCAGGTGACGGGCCATCGCCTGGGCAGCAACCCGGCCATTGGCCATGGCCTGAACTGCAGTACCCGGGCCCATCGTCATCTCGCCGCAACCGAAAACACCTTTACGGCTGGTGGTCATTGTGCGGCTGTTAAATACCACGCGGCCACGATCGTCTATCTCAATTTCACCGCGAACAGGTTCAGGGTCACCGCCCTGGCCGATCGCAAAAATGACGATGTCGCCATCAAGAACCTTCTTGTTAGCTTCGTTGAAGGTGGGGTTGAAGCGTCCCTCGGGATCAAAAACACATGAGCACTCTACAACTTCAAGACCCTTTATTTTACCGTTTTCACGGGCAATTGCTTTTGGACCCCAGGAAGGGTTAAATTCAACACCTTCTTCTTTGGCCTCTTCAATTTCCCATTCAAAAGCGGGCATTTCTTCATCGCACTCGAGACAAGCCAGTTTCACTTTGCCGGCGCCGGCCCTGACAGCCGAACGGGCGACATCCATGGCTACGTTACCACCACCGATAACAACCACTGTGGGGCTGCCTTCAAATTTAAAGCCTTCCCGCTTGACAGACTGCAGGAAAGGCAGGGCATTTAAAACACCTTCGCCTTCATTACCGGGGATATTCAGGCCACGGCTTACCGGCAGGCCCATGGCGAGCAAAATAGCCTGGTAGCCTTCTTTTTCGAGCTTTTCAATGGTTGTGTCCTTGCCAAGCTCTACTCCAAATTTAAACTTAACACCCTGTTCGGCAATTTCTGCAATATCCTGGTCCATTGATTCATCGGGCAGACGATAGAGGGGGATATAGTGGCGAACAGCACCACCGGCAGCGTTTTCACGATCAAAGACAGTTACATCAGCACCCATGCGGGCAAGATCGAATGCAGCAGTAAGACCGGCCGGGCCGGCACCGATGATCGCTACTTTACCATTTACTTTGGGTCCGTCGGCGGGCGGCTTAATTTTTGCCTTGCCGTATTCAACAGCAAAGCGCTTCAAAGCTCGGATAGAAGGGGGTTTATCAACATCATTGCGGCGGCATTCGTCTTCACAGTGGTGGGCGCAAATTGTGCCGCAGACAAATGGCAGGGGGTTTGTTTCTTTGATTATCGCCAACGCCCCGTCAAAATCGCCGGTTGCGATAGCCAGAAGATAATCCCGGCAGCCCTGGTGCAGAGGGCATGCCGACTGGCAGGGTGGATAAATATTCTCTAAAGCTAAATCATGTTTATCATGGTGGGTCAATTAGATCACTCCTTGCGACTATTTTAACTCATTAACTATTCGCCAAAAAATTTCTTTCTCCTGTTTATAAGAACTGACAATTTTAAGATTAAATCTTTTTATTATTCATTCTACCCCTGCATGGAAGCCCTGGCCGCTGCCAGGCGGGCTACCGGCAGCCGGTATGGTGAGCAGCTGATGTATTCTAGGCCTATTGCATGGAAGAAACCGATCGAGGCCGGGTCGCCACCATGTTCACCGCAGACACCCAGCTTCAGGTTTTGCCTGGCTGACTTTCCTTTTTCAATAGCGATTTCAACTAATTTGCCAACACCGTCACGATCTATCTCAGCAAAGGGATTCGCCTTTAAAATTTTCTGCTGCAGGTAGAAGGGTAAAAATTTGCTTTCCGAGTCGTCCCGGCTGTAACCTAAGGTGGTCTGAGTAAGGTCGTTGGTGCCGAAAGAGAAAAACTCGGCTATTTCAGCCAACTGATCCGCCACCAGGCAGGCTCGGGGCAGCTCAATCATGGTGCCGACCAGGTAGGGTATGCGCTCTCTCTTTTCTGCAAACAGCTCTTCCGCAGTTTGATCAACTAAATTTTTCATGGCAACGATTTCTTCGCGATGGCCGACCAGGGGGATCATAATTTCAGGCTGAAGCTTGTCAGCCGGCAGCCCCTCGCGGAGCAGTTCAAAGAGGGCTAAAAAGATAGCCCTTACCTGCATTTGATAGATCTCAGGGTACACCAGCCCCAAACGGCACCCCCGGTGACCGAGCATGGGATTAGACTCTGACAGTGAATTAACCTTTTGCAAAAGAACTTCTTTTTCGTGCAGCTTTGCCGGTTCGGCGTTTTCCCTGCGCAGATGATCAACCTCGAGTAATAGCTCTTCCCGGTCGGGCAAAAACTCATGCAGGGGTGGATCTAACAGACGGATTGTAACCGGGTAACCGGCCATCTCCCTGAAAATACCCGTAAAATCAGCTTGCTGCATTGGCAGCAGATCATCTAATGCCGCCCGGCGCTCGATCGGATCTGAAGAAAGGATCATTTTTTGCACAGCTGGGATCCGGTCAGCAGCCATAAACATGTGTTCAGTGCGGCAAAGGCCTATGCCCTGCGCGCCCAGTTCAATTGCCCGGCGGGCATCGTCGGGGTTGTCGGCATTAGCACGCACTTTAAGACGGCGCATCTCGTCAGCCCAGCCAATCAGCTCTTTAAATTCGGCGGTAAACTCGGGTTCAATCATGGGCACCTCGCCCAAAAATACCGAGCCGTTACTGCCGTCGATAGAGAGTAAAACGCCCTCTTCGTATTCTTCGTTGCCAACCTTAAAACGGCCTTTACCGAGATCGATCCGCAGCTCTTCACAGCCTGATACGCAGGGTTTTCCCATGCCCCTTGCTACAACGGCAGCATGGCTGGTCATACCGCCCCTGCTGGTCAAAATACCCTGGGCAGCGATAATGCCGTGGATATCATCGGGTGTCGTTTCCGGGCGCACTAATAATACCTTTTCGCCCTGACCGGCCATTTTCTCGGCCCGGTCTGCATCAAAAACAACTTTACCGGAAGCTGCGCCCGGTGAAGCAGGCAAACCTTTCGCAATAATTGTAAGTTTTGCATCAGGGTCAATCCGACAATGAAGCAGCTGCTCCACCTGTTCCGGCTCAACCCGCTGCAGCGCTTCCTTTTTACTGATCAGGCCGTCCCTGACCATATCTACCGCTATCTTTACTGCGGCAGGGGCTGTGCGCTTGCCGGTTCTGGTCTGCAGCATATAAAGAATGCCCTTTTCAATTGTAAATTCTATATCCTGCATATCCCTGTAATGAAGTTCGAGCTTACTGCAAATCTCCAAAAACTGCTCGTAAACAGCAGGCATCACCTCTTTTAGCTCCGACAGGGGATGAGGGGTGCGTATGCCCGCTACAACATCCTCACCCTGGGCGTTAAGCAGGTATTCACCGTAAAGTTTGGCTTCCCCGGTTGATGGGTTGCGGGTAAAGGCGACTCCCGTACCGCTGTCGTTGCCCAGGTTACCAAAAACCATGGTCTGAACATTTACGGCTGTGCCAAGGGTTTCCGGAATGCGGTTAGCTTTGCGGTAAACAATAGCGCGGTTGGTGTTCCACGATTTAAATACCGCCTCAATAGCCAGGAAAAGCTGCTGGCGGGGGTCTTCGGGAAAAGCACTGCCCCACTCCCGCTGAACCAGGGCCAGGAAGTTTTCAACAATTTTTTCTAATTCAGCTTCTTCGAGCTCTGCATCGGTGCGCACCTTTTTCTCATTGCGGGCGGCAGTAATAATGTTTTCGAAATGGTGGTGCCCCACGTTTAGCACCACATCGCCAAACATCTGGATAAAGCGGCGGTAGCAGTCGAGCGCAAAGCGGCGGTTACCGGTATCCTTAGCCAGTGTTTCCAGGGTGGTTCGATTCAAACCCAGGTTCAGCACTGTATCCATCATTCCCGGCATTGAAACAACAGCGCCTGAACGCACTGAAAGCAGCAGCAGTGGCTCGCCGCCGAAAACCCGTTCAGTCTCTTCTTCCAGCAGATCAAGTTTTTCAAGTATTTCAAACTCAAGATCAGGCCAGATTCCTTCATTTCGGGCCAGGTATTGGTTGCAGGCTTCAGTGGTTACAATAAAGCCGGGCGGCACCGGCAGCCCTATTTTAGCCATCTCAGCCAGGTTGGCTCCTTTGCCTCCCAGCAGGCTCTTCATCGATTTATCGCCGTCAGAAAACGGGTAAACATAGTGGCCTGTTTTCATTATTTTATCCCCCCTTGATGATCTGGATAATCCTGTTGGCCACTTCTTCAACTGCCTTGTTCGATACATCAAAGACGGTGCAGCCGATCTTCTTCATTACTCGCCGGGCATAGGCCAGCTCTTCATCAATGCGCTCAACGTTTACATAGTCGGCATCATCATCCAGCCCGAGTGCTTTAAGCCGCTCTTTTCTGATCTGGCGCAACTGCTGTGGATCGATGATCAGGCCAATCACCTTTTCAGGGGGAATCCAGAAAATTTCTTCCGGCAGTTCTACCTCCGGCACCAGCGGCAGGTTGGCAACCATAACCCCCTGATGGGCCAGGTACATACTGAGCGGTGTTTTCGAAGTTCTTGATATACCAACCAAAACCACATCGGCCAGAAGCAACCCGCGTGGGTCTTTTCCATCATCGTGTTTAACCGCAAATTCAACTGCGGCGACCCGGCGAAAATATTTTTCATCCAGACGGCGGACCCGCCCTGGTTCCAGGTGCGGCTGTTTACAGGTTACCCTGCTGAAGGCGCCCATCAGAGAACCTAAAATATCTGCCGTACATACCCTTGAGATCAGGGCTTCTTCTTCCATTGCCTTACGCAGTTCCGGAACAACCAATGTGTAGGCGATAATTGCGTTGCAATCGCCCGCTTCTTTAAACAGGGCTTTGATCTGTTCGCGATTTTCGACAAAAGGCACCCGGCGCATTTCTACATGGCCCGAGTTAAACTGGGAAGCAACGGCTTTAACCACGAACTCGGCTGTATCACCGATGGAGTCGGACACTATAT
>Ga0351963_1032_pt1 | contig 23802 bp, 28 predicted proteins | sample TotcelT113001N14_FD_205804 | JGI IMG/M metagenome (GOLD analysis project Ga0351963, IMG submission 205804) | Enriched cells from coal bed in the Powder River Basin, Montana, United States - Total cells T11 rep3 HSBNCT.T11.300.1.N14 ... | reverse complement strand
TCATAAGTTATATGATGATTATACTCTTAGGTTAAGTATATAAAGTTATTAAAAACCACTTAGGCAGGCTTAAAATGGTTAAAAATAAAGACAGAATGGATTCAACGGACGCACTAGAAGATTTAATCAAAATACAGAATACTATTATTGATGGTATCGGCGTGCTTCAATTTAAAATAAGCCTGGATTGGATCATATTAGACTGCAACAGCCTTGCCCTTAAGAAACTAGGCTATAAAAATAAAAAAGACCTGCTAGGTAAGCCTTTTATATCTGCAATATGGACTTCTTCTTCTGCACTAAAAGCTAAAAAACTGCTTTTAAGGTGGAAAAAGACAGGATCCCTAAAGGATGAAGAACTGCAGATAAAGACCTTAGGCGGTAAAGTGATCGATGTTATCCTAAATGTCCATACATTATATGATAAAGACAGCAAAGGCCTTTACTGCATCTCTACATTGATAGATTTCAGTAAGTTTAAGAGCTCTGATGAAGAGATCATGGAATTATCAAGGTTTCCTTCTGAGAATCCTAACCCTGTGTTTAGAGTAAATAATGAGTGCCAGATAATCTATGCTAATAAGCCTGCTAAAATCATAATGCAAAAGCTTGGGATAAAAGATAAAAAGATACCAAAAAAGCTAATCGATTCTGTAATGGGCTCTGCAAGAAAGGGCAACGATGATTTAATAGCTTTGGAGTTAAAAATAGGCACATCCTTTTACATTTTTAGCATAGTCAAAGTAAAACACTCAGATTATTATAACATCTATGCCAATGACATAACTAATATAAAAAGATCAGAAAAATCTGAACAGAAAAAAGAAAAAGAAAAGATCCTTCTAACTGATAGGACCTATATAGCCAGGGAACTGCATGACACTGTAACACAGACCCTTTTTTCTGCTAACCTTATTGCTGAAGTCATTCCCAAGCTTTGGAAAAAAGATCCTAAAGGCGTGGTAAAGAGGTTAAATGAAATAAGGATGTTAAACAATGCTGCGCTTACAGAAATGCGTTCTCTTCTTTTTGGCCTTAGACCAGACACTTTTAAAGGTGAAGAATTGGGAGACCTTATAAAGGAACTGGTAAAATCTATTGGCATAAAATCTAAGATACCTATATCGGTAAGGATCACTAAAAAATATGGTTATTCCAGCAAGATAGAGCTTAGTTTTTATCACATTGCAAGAGAATCATTAAATAATATCGTGAAGCATTCTTGTGCAAAAAAAGCCAGGCTTGTCTTAAAAAGCCTTCCTAATAAGATCTCCATGGAGATAGATGATGACGGTGTAGGATTTGATACCAAAGACATTTATTACGAGGACTTAGGACTTATAATAATGAAAGAAAGAGCAACAATAATAGGAGCTTCATTTGATCTTAAAAGCGTTCCGGGAAAAGGTACAAAAATAATGGTTACTTATAATAATAAAGGCAGAGAACATGAATGAAAAAAATAAAATCAAGGTAATTATTGCTGATGACCATCCACTTGTCAGACATGGTATTAAGACAGTATTTGAAGCATACGACGAGATAGCTCTAGTCGGTGAAGCAGAAAACGGCAAGCAAGCAATCGAGATGTGCGAGAAGCTTAGGCCCGGTATAGTACTTATGGACCTGGTTATGCCAATACTTGACGGTGTAGAAGCAACCACAAGATTAATTGAAAGATGGCCGGATATAAAAATCATTGTCCTGACCAGTTTCAATGATATGGATCTAATAAAAAAATCACTTAAAGCTGGAGCAGTCAGTTATGTCCTAAAAAACATCTCTGGTGCAAAGCTTGTTAAAACAATCAAAGATATATATAAGGGTAAATTCACCCTTTCCTCACAAGCCACAAGGATCTTACTTGAAGAACTAAGGGAGTCAGACAGCAAAGACATCAGACTGACTGCGCGTGAAAAAGAAATACTAATCCTTATGGTAGAAGGTCTATCAAATAAAGAAATCTCAAAAAGATTATTCCTTAGCAATTCCACAGTTCAATTCCATGTCAGTAATGTTTTAAGCAAGTTAGGTGTTTCTAAAAGAACCGAAGCAGTCTATCTTGCTTTAAAGCAAAAGCTGGTGGAATTACCAGGATAAGACTAGGAATAATACCCACCAAAATACTATAAACCCCACCGTTACTATTATCTGACCATATAGTTATACTAAATAAAAAAATGAAAATACTAATTGCTGAAAAAAGTAAAGACTTGGTTTCAGCTCTTATGTTGATAATCTCACAGATAAAGAGTACTGAAGTCGAAGAAATAGGCTCTATCTTGAATGTAGATAAAGTCGATAGTCTATACAAAAAATTAAAAAGTGAGAATCCTGATGTATTGATCATCAATGGAGGGTTTGTGAACCATAATACAAGAGACATAGTGCCCGTTTTTGAAGAACTTTATCCGGAGATGACGATATTGATCTTAAGTACTGACCCTAGACTAGAAGAAAAGTACTCAGAAGTAGGTATAGAAAATTTTATTTTAAAGGGAAATTCTGCTAAGGACTTCTATGATTCTATGGTCAGGTTTTTAAAGAAGGAACAAGGGAAGATTTTAAGAGACATTACATCGTGAGCTCTAAAATATAGTGAAAGAGAAAGGAAGGAGTGCCCGGAAAATATGAATATGCTAATACAGGGCCTAGTAGCTTGTATAGCTGTGATTATACCTACAGTCGTGACTCTATATACTGTAAAAGGCCTGCCTATTATAAGGGCAAAAAAACAGAAAAATCAAATTTGGTTTTAAAAGTTTTATAACTGAAGACAAGAAAGGCATTATCTGAAAAAAAAGTGTAAAAAAAGTATAATGAGGCACTAGTTTAACAAAATAAGCTTAAGGAGAGATACAAATGAAACCTCATCAAGGCATAAGCAGTAGCGGTAGAGTGGCAATAGCACTTTTTACCGGTTTGGCAGCAGGAGTAATCATCGGAATGTTGTTTGCACCGAAATCTGGAAAAGAAATAAGGAATAACCTGGTGGAAACTGGTGAAAGATTAATGGAGATGGGCAAGGAAAGTGTTTCTGATGTAGTAGAAAAGACAAAACAAACCGTAGAATCTGGCAAAGAGAAAATAGAAGAATTAAAGACTGCAGTAAGATAGCAGGATAGATCTGTTTAAGATTAAAAAGTCAACAATAAAAAAGGAGTATGAAAAATGAGCATTTTTTGGATCTTAGCAATCATTGCAATTGTATTGATAATATTTTCTGGTATTTTTGGTTTTAGAGGAGCTAACAGAGCTGGCTGGGGGATTTTAAAGATCCTCTTTTTCATCTTCATAGTCTTTTTAATCATAATGGTAATACTGGCAATTATCGGTTAAAAAATGTCCTTTTAGAAACTGACAAATAAGCTCTAACAACCGGATCTATTTATATTAATAGGTCCGGTTGTCTATAAAGAGATCTATAATTTTACAAAGCGAGAAAGGAAAGATAATGAGATTTATTTTAATCATAGCAGCTCTTATATTGCTTGTAGTCGGCATATTGGGCCTGTTCCCCCAGTTTGGATGGGCTCAGACTCAACTATGGCGTTCAATACTTGAGATCGTCGTAGGTGGTCTTGTGCTATTAATAGGCGTAAGAAGACGATAAATGTTTTTGTATCGTTGCTTTAGCAAGACGGGCCTTGCTGTAAGCGGCCATATAAATAGGTTTTGTAAGTTTATGGTTATAAAATTTTTTACATGGTTTTAAAGATATATACTTGATTAGTAGCTATCTTTAATTTTTTAAAACAAAGGAGATAGCATGAGTAAGATCATATTGATTATTGTTGGAGCAATTATAGCTGTATTGGGAATACTTACGTTGTTTCCCATGATGACACTGGGTCTTTGGCTATCCATTGTCTTAATAGCTGTTGGTATAATAAGTATAATCTTAGGGTTTATGTCTAAAAAAAGAAATGATTAAACCTTTATTAAGTCCTTTTAAAAGACTATCAGGTTTTCTATATTAAGCTGCTAGATATCGATCTATCTTAATATAGTCCTCTGATTGAATAAGAGCATACACAGATTTAAATATCTTTTTTCAAGAAAGTTGAAAAGTTTGGCAGAATAAGTTACCCTAGCTAATGTAGCGCTAAATGCCGCTAACGCTTATCTCCTTGACAAGTATCGAAGGGCTGCCCAGATATCCTGATCCAGGGACAAATTTAATATCTGATGCGACTTTTTCTATCTTGGCACAAAATGTCAGTATATCTGTTGCGATAGTCACTTCTTTTATCGGATATGTAAGCTCTCCATTATCAATATAAATGCCTTTAGCTCCAACACTTATGTCTCCTGAAATAGGGTTTGCTCCGGAATGAAGACCAATTATATCCGTAACAAAAAAACCTTTATCGATACTCTTGATAAGGGAGGCAAGATCAGTCTCAGAAGGACTTAGGTAAAAATTTGAAATGCCTACCGAGGGAGTCGATTTATATGATGCCCTTACGGCATTACCTGTGCTTTTAGTCCTATGTTTTCTGGCAGTGTATGTATCATAAAGATAAGTCTTTAATACTCCTTTATGGAATACGTCTGTCTTTCCCTTAGGTACCCCTTCTGCATCAAAAGGCCTTGAGGCAAAACCCTCACTCATCGTCCCGTCATCTATTATATCCAGATCCAATGTGAATATCTTTTCTCCTATCTTATCCTTAAAAAGCGATTTGTTCTTCTGGACTGAATCTGCGCTAAGGACTGAAGCTATCACTCCTAAAAATTGAGAAGAGACAAAGTTTTCCAAAATAACATCCAAAACCTGTGACTTTATTTTTTTAGCTCCCAGAAGTGATAGGGACCTGCGTGCAGCTTTTTGAGCTACTTCCTCGATAAGCAGGTCTTTAGGGCTTCTAGCGGCCCAGAAATAATCTCCGGTAGACGTATCTTTGTCTTGTTTGGATATGACGTTTAAATAAATAAAACTACTCGTTGTCATATAGCTGTCCTCAAAACCATCAGAATTTATTATTGACACATTAGAATAACTATCACTATAGATCAGGGTGTCAATAGCAGTGATCCTTTTATCTATTTTTTTAGCTCTTGACTCAAGATCCTTTGCGATTAATATCTTATCCTCGACACCATACTTAAAAAATGAGTCATCAGTCAATATCGATTTATCAAAATCATGGCTGCTATAGCAGAAGTCCTTGTCTTGCGGCAGATGGTTATACTCGTCTTTATGCGTGATGTTGGAATTAAGGATGGCACTGTCTATACATTGCTCTATAGACCTTTCATCAAGCATGTTGGTGTATGAATACCCGACAGCCTTATCATTAAAGACCCTTATTCCTATCCCCTTTTCATCCGCATAGGAGAGTGACTCGACCTCAGAATCAAAGATCTCAATATCATTGGAGACTGAGGAAGCAGAATATATCTCATACTCTCTCATCGATCTTTTCTCTATCAGCCTGGCTGCACTTTTTGATATATCTATAATATTGTTTTTCTCCATTTAAAGTGAAGTCCCTCCGACTGTTATGTTGCTTACCAATATTGTTGGCTGCCCTACTTCATTTGTTATTGACTGTCCGTTCTTGCCGCAAAACCCTGGAGCAAAATCCAAATCGTTTCCTATAGCCTCTATCTTGTGGAGGATCTCTGGTCCATTGCCGATAAGAGTGGCTCCTTTTATTGGAAAAGTTATAGTCCCGTTCTCTATCAGGTAGCCCTCGCTTATGCCAAACACAAAATCTCCTGTGGCGGGATCTACCTGACCTCCGGCAAACTCCTTGGCATATATTCCTTTATTTACGCTTTTTATGATTCCTGCGGGGTCATGGTTTCCGACATCTATGTATGTGTTGCTCATCCTAGGATAGGGTATGTCCCTGTATGAGTTGCGTCGACCGTTACCCGTTTGACAGCCTTTTAGCTTTTTAGCTGATTTATAGTCAAAAATATAATTTAGCAGGATGCCGTCTTTGATCAATACGTTCTTCGCAGAGGGATATGCCTCACCATCAAATTTATATGAGCCGAAATGAGAAGGCATGGAAGAATCATCTACAGCATTTACTATCTTATTGGCTATCTTTTTGCCTATCTTATCCTTATATACTGATGCATCTTTGATTATGGCATCCGCTTCCAGGCCATGACCGCATGCTTCGTGAAATATGACACCGCCAAAAGCTGGGCCTATTACAACCGGGAGCTGTCCCGAAGGAGCATTTACTGCATCAAGCATCTTAACTGCTATCTTAGAAGCTTCAATAGCCGGTTTTTCATATGCCCTGTTATCAAACATCTCAAAACCGCAAGTCTTTGCCATCGACTTATATCCTGTTTTCACATTTGCGCCCTTAGAAGCTATAACGCTTATCGATAGTATACTTTTTACAAGATGCTCCTCGGTATATATGCCCTCGGAGTTGGCAATAAAGATATCCTCTTGCGAGTATGAAAGGCTTGAGGTGAGTTGGATTATTGCGCTGCTGTAGTCTCTGCATATTTTATCTACATCAAAAAGCATGTCTCTTTTTATTGAAGGCTCTACATCACTCGGGTTTATGAGCACAGATGCTCTGAAATCATTTGAAAGGCTTCTTAGATCAAGTGATCTATCAATAGAGCTCCCGTCAACGGCTGCGCTTAGGACTTTTGCGGCATTCATCAGCTTGTCAAAATCAAGCGAATCCACATACGCATAAAAAGTGCTGTCCTTAAAGAATAGCCTAAGGCCAGCACCCATATCGTATCCATTGGTCGAGTTCTCTATTTTACCATCATCAAGCTTAAGACTTCCGGAGACCTTTTTCTGAAGGAAGATCTCCGAAAAACTACCGCCAGTCGACATTAACTTATTTAATATGCTTTCTGCTTTTTTCTTTTCTATCAAGTATTTATTCTAGAACAAAAGATTAATATTCTAAGAAAGATAATCCTCGACCTCTTTAGCTTTTTCTTTTCCTTCTTTTACTTTTTCAGTAAATTTTTCCCTTATCTCAGAGATCTTTTCCTTACCTTCCTCGATCTTAGGGTTTATCGCTTTAGAAGCCTTATCTATAAAGTCTTCACTCTTAGCTTTTACTTCCTCAAATTTCTCTATACTCTTATCAACTACGTCTTTGGTCTTTTCCTTTATCATCTCTACGTTTTTCTTGCCTTTATCTATTACTTCCTCGCTTTTTTCTATTATCTCTTTTCTAGTCTCTTTACCAGCTTTAGGAGCGTATAGTATCCCTACAACAGCACCTGCAGCAAAACCAGTTATCAGTGCTATAAATATCTTTAAAAATACACTGCCTTCAGACTCTCTTGAATCGTTCATGATCGTACTCCTTTCTATCTTAAATAATTATTTTTTTGTAAATGCCTTAAGAAGGCCTGCAGACGTGCTCACGATTTTTATTACAGGGTTTGTAACAAGCAGTCTTGCAAGTCTTATGACTTTTTCCATCTGTTCTACAATAGAATTTAGGTTTGACGTTACTGCACTTATCTCACCAAGCTCACTGTTAAGCCCTTCTACAGATTTATTTAAATTGCTGATGATGGGATTTAAGCTTTCATTAAGGTTCTCAGCAATATATTTGATCTTATTTAACAGCTTAAATAAAGGTATTGAAACAATTATTGCGACTATTGCAAAGCAAGATATTAAAATGATTGCAACAAGACCGACTATTTCCAATGAATTCATTTTTACCTCTTTATTTTATTTTAATTACTATTTTATTATACATCATATTAGTTTAAATAATAATGTCAAAATTTAAAAGTGCTACATGGCATTAGCTGTTCTATCTTCAAAAAAACCCGAAGAGGCGTCTTAAGGTTTTGCTTTTCTCTCTTATTTTTTTTCTAAAATATGGTGAAAAAAGACCTATGCTTTTCAAGGAGAGTACTACAGTCATCACATGCCAAAGAATGAGATATGCATATCCTGTCATCCATAACAATAGAAAGAGCGAAATGAAGAATAGAGATGATCAAATAAATAGTCTTGCCAGCTCATAATCTAACTTACTTATTATTATGCCGACAAGCCCGGGTCCAGTATGAGCCCCCACTACCGGAGTGCATTCTGTTATTATGGACTCGACCATGTTTAGCTTTTGCTGCAGTTTACGCATTATCTGTTTAGATTCGCTTAAGGAAAGTGAATGAATTATGGATACAAGGACCCATTTTTCTTCGCTGAATTCCCTTAGAGCTCTTTTGGTTATCTCATTAAGGGATCTCTTTCTTGTAACAGAAATGTCAATCATCCGTACGCTGCCGTCTTTTATGCCTAATATTGGTTTTATCCTTGTCAGCGCAGTCACTATGTTCCCAAACTCTGGAGCCCTTCCGCTTCTTTTAAGGTATTCCAGTGTGTCTATTGTGCCGAACAGTCTCATATTGGCCTTAAGATAATCCATGCAATATCTGATCCTGTCAATATCATAACCTCTGGATATGGCCTTCGAGGTAGCGATGGCAAGAAAACCTGTACCCATCGAACCAAGAAACGAATCATATATATCTACCCTATCCCTTTCTTCTAAAAAATCCCGGGCAATATTTGCAGCCTTTATGACAGCTGATAATTTTGAGCTTATATGTATTGAGATAACTTTTTCGTGTTCTTTTAAAAGTTCATTATACAGATTTAAAAAATCATGAGGCGAAGGAGCCGAAGTAGTAAATATTGCTTTTTCTTCCTTTTGCAGCTTATATATCTGGGAGCTATCTATGTCTATGCCGTCTCTGAACTCATTATTTTTATAATGGATATATAAAGGCACGACTTTTATGTTTAATTTATCTATATATTTTTTCGGGATATCCGAAGAGCTGTCGGTTACTACTGCATATTTTTGCAACCAATTCCTCCTTAAATATTTAAAAATATTCAGGCAAAATATTTCGTCTGAAAAAATAAGACTGCGATGCTGCCGATCTTGGCGCTTTCATATGTATCTAATAATTTTCTAAATCATCAGTTCAAAAAAATTTTCATTTAACATATAATATCATAAAGTTTTTAGCAAAAAATAATAACTAAGAGGTATTGAAAATGAGAATAATAAATAAAAAGTATTTTTATATTTTAATCTTTTCTGCCATAGTAGCCTTCAGCCTGTTGCTGTCCTCATGCGCTTTGCCCGCAGGCACTGCTGAGGATGCATACAAGATAGATGTAGATACCGCTACCGTAGCAGAAGAAGAAATGGTCAAAGCGGTAGAAGAAGCAATCCAGGAAGAGGACCTCACAGATTATGACAATATAACAGCTTCTGCAGAGATCAGGGGGGCCGTGCCCAACTTTTTATGCACAAACAAGGATAACTATGTAAAGGTTGAAGTTACTAATACCTCAGATTTTACATGGCGCAAAGACGGCGCTCATTCAGTAAGGCTTGGTTATCATTATTTTGGTCAGGATGTAGATCATGGCGAATATGACAGGACTACAAGGACCGGCCTTGTCGATGATCTTGGGCCTAACGAGACTGCCGAGGTAATCATCCTTATAGATGATATCAATAATCCAGGGACATACATACTCCAGATAGACATAGTGCTTGAAGGCAAATACTGGTTTTCCTCCCAAGGGATGGAAATGATAGAGGGCCCTGTCTTTTTTGCCGAGTGCAGCAATTAATCAAAATATGCTTTTAGCACATATATGGATCTTTTTGCCAGATCAGCATGAGTTTCTTTCATGTATTGCTTTTTCTTTAAAATAGGGGCTATATCATATATGTCCTCCCTTGTGCAGAAAGCAAGATCCGAAGAAAGCCCTGCCTTTATAAGTGAGTTTGCGCTTATAGATTTACGCAGTGCTTCATAATGACTTTGTTCGCCAAGACACGCAGATATAGCTATTTTGGCGTTATCGCTAAGATCCAGCTCTAAGCCCTTTTTAAGAAGATATTTTATACCAAGGCCTGCGATATAGAAGTCATCATATGATGTCCTTCCCTTTTCGCCTGAAGATATGAATATCAGGTCTGAGCGGGTATCTTGGCACATCTTTATTATCTTATCCATAACGTATCCCAGGTTGACAAGAGACAGACTGAATGATGCGGCTGCTTGCGTAGTCTTAAAAAAAGATTTTGTGCCGTTTGTAGTCTTTAATATTATACTCAGTCCATCAAAAGTCATTTTTGAGAATTCTAAGGGCGAGTTTCCGTAGTCAAAACCTTTAGGGGGATGTCCCCCCTCCTCCCCGCATAATATATGGTGTTTATATATCTTTTTTAAAAGGAATGCTTCGGTCTTGTTTTTTGCGATGATTATCTCCTGAGCGCCTTTTGCCAGGACTGTGGCTATTGTAGTCGTCGCCCTGATCACATCTATGACCGCGCAAACATAATCAGTAAGACCGAACTCTTTTTGGATACTGCTGAAATTATTGTTAAAGGCAACTTCGATTCTCATAATCTAAGGTTTAAATTTTTTGTCCAGCAATTGCTCGTATGCCATTATATACCTTTCAGAGGTCTTTGAAGCCACTTCCTGCGGTAACTCGGGTGGTATTGATTTCCTGTCCCAATCACTCTCAAGAAGCCAGTCCCTTAAAAACTGCTTATCCAGGCTTTTCTGGGATCTTCCAGGTTCATATTTGTCAAGCAGCCAGAACCTTGATGAATCCGGAGTAAGCGCCTCATCGACCAAAATGATATCATCGCCTATCTGACCGAACTCAAATTTTGTGTCTGCTATGATGATGCCTTTATTGTAAGCATATTCTGCCGCCATTGTATACAGCTGTATGCTTTTATCCTGAAGATATCCGATTACTTCTGATCCGAATATGCTTTTTGCTTTGTTTATCGTAATCGAAATATCGTGACCTGATACTTCCTTTGTGGTGGGGGTAAATATTGGCTCGGGAAGCTTGCTTGATAATACAAGGTCTTTCGGGAGCTCTAGATCTGATATTTTTTGGGAATCTTTATATTCGTTCCACGCTGATCCTGTTATATATCCTCTCACGACACATTCAATAGGATAAATATTTGCTTTTTTGACTATTACTGACCTGTCCTTTAGGATGTTTTTATATTTTTTTAAAAATTTAGGAAAATTCTCAAAATCAGTCTCAATAATGTGGTTGTTTACCACTTCCTTCAAATGATCAAACCAGAAGTTGGATATGCTGTTAAGTATTATGCCTTTATATGGGATAAGCGAAGGCAGAATGTAATCAAATGCCGACACACGGTCAGTCGTAACGATCACCATTTTGTCTTCATAAGCAAACATCTCCCTTACTTTTCCGCTTTTGATCTTTTCAAGGTTTTCGATCTCAACATTGCCTATAAGTAACATCTTTGCCTCCAATATCAGCTAGATTTGATTTTCAAATAAAAATTTATTATCTCCCTGGTCATACTTTCGAGAAGCTCGCCTGCATTATCAGTGGCATCATAAAGGTCCATCGGTCTGTTTATGATGGAAAAGTTTCCGCTAAAAAGGCCTGCGTTATCGAAAGACAGCTTTTTTCTCTCTACTAAAACCGAACCGTTTATACTGATAACTGCTACTTTATACCTTTTTGCAGCCGTTGCTACCCCGTAAGCTGATTTGCCGAAAAAAGTCTGCCTGTCCAATGCGCCCTCCCCTGTTATAACAAGGTCTGCGCCGCTTATCTTTTCTTCCAGGCCTATTGTTTCCATTATAAGGTTTACACCTACCCTAAGCTTTGCATCCAGGAATGCTACCATTCCGCCTCCAAGACCCCCGGAAGCTCCAGCGCCGCTTAAATCCCTTATATTTTTGCCAAGATCCTTTTTTATGACGGATGCAAAATTTATAAGACCCCTATTCAGTTCCCTTATCATCTTCTCATCTGCGCCCTTTTGTGCAGCATATACGTAAGCCGCCCCGTTTTTACCAGTCAAAGGATTTTCAACATCGCATGCGCATTCAAATAAGACACCTTCCGTGAGAGGGTCTAACCCGCTCATATCTATCTTTTCAATACGACTAAGCTGTTTTCCCCCAAGACCCAGTTCTTTGCCGCTGCCATCAAAAAACTTCACTCCCAGAGCCTGGGCCATTCCCATGCCGCCATCATTTGTGGCACTGCCGCCAAGACCGATTATGAATTTTTTGCATCCCATCTTTAAAGCTTTTTTTATCATCTCGCCTGTACCGTAAGTAGTGGTCTCCATAGGGTCCCTTTTACCCTCAGGCACTAAGACAAGTCCCGAAGCGGCAGCCATCTCTATAATTGCAGTGTCACCTCCGATGATCCCAAATCTGGCATTTATCTTTTCGCCTATAGGCGAGGTAGCGATGATATCGACATATTTTCCGGAGTGGCTCTCTACAAGCGTATCTAAAGTCCCTTCCCCGCCGTCAGCCATTGGAGAGATCAGCACATTTATCGAGTCGTCTGTCTCGTTTATCGCCTTTTTGATATGATTGCAGACATCTAGTGCACTAAGGCTTCCTTTATATTTATCGCATGCTACCACTATGTTTATTGCCAAATGCCTGCTCCTTTACCTTCCGGGCAAAAATATATTTAAAGCTTTAGGAGATACCCTTACCCTTACTGGCATCTCCTTAAAAAGGTCTCCGTCTATCTGTACCTTCTGCAAAGTTTTTTTGTACTTGTCGTCTTGCTCGATCAATACCTCTTCGCTTGTCTGGAAATATATTACATTTTTAAAATTTATATGCTGGCCGATAAATATTGCCAGTATATTTTTTATAAGGCTCTGCTTATTATCTGAAGTAAACACGCAAACATCAAGCTTGCCGTCTGCAATAGAGGCATGCGGCGCTATCTTTGCCTGTGGTATGCCGTAAGATGCGATATTGCTTATTATGCAGAAATATCCGCTTATACTCTCCTTTGAACCTTTTAGACTTACTTTAAGTTTTGCCGGCTTGAAGTAAAAGAAAGACCTGAAACCATGATAGAGGTACGCGAGAAGCTTAAATCGTCTTTTCAACCTTGGGCTTATATTAGAGATTGCTCTTACGTCAAAACCGCTTGAACACATCATAAGAAAATATTTCTCATCGTTTATCAGCCCAAGGTCTACGGTCTTGATGTTTTTTTCATTTATTATGTTTACTGCCTTCCAATAATGCAGGGGTATTTTTTTATCCTTTGCAAAACTGTTTCCCGTCCCGCTTGGAATGACCGCTAATGGTATGGGTTTTCCTGCTAAGGCATTGACCGCATCATTTATTATCCCGTCTCCGCCGATGACTGTGACGAAATCGACATTTTCCCTTTTATTTTCGATCTGGTCCCTGATGAGAAAATATGCTTCATTGACTTTTGATGTACTAAAGAGCCTCGTGTCAAATCCTTTAAGAAGAAGCCTTCTGTTTATCCTATTGATTAATTTTTCATTTATGCTGCCAGACAAAGAATTGTATACTACAATAGTTTTTTTCATGGCCTTCTTCTTAGTTGATCCTTGCACCCTCTAACGTATTAAGGCAAAGACAATCCTTGTTTTGAGTTATCTTTGGTATGGCCTTAAATAAAAGTTTTCTTAATCTTTCATTGTTTTCATTGAATACCTTGACGACCTCCTCGGTGCTTACGGGCTTGATGTTCGGGTCGTCTTCAAGACCCACATCATAATCTGTTATAAGGGATATGTTTGCATAGCATATCTCAAGTTCCCTTGCAAGGTAGCATTCCGGGTATTGCGTCATGTTTATGACTTCCCAACCCTGAGCAGCATACCATCTGCTTTCAGCTTTAGTGCTAAATCTTGGGCCTTGAACTACTACTACTGTCCCCTTATCATGGCACTTTATGCCAAGTTCCTTTGATGTATCGATAAGTATTTTCCTAAGGCATGAACAGTATGGCTGGGCCATTGAGATATGAGTTGTGCGCGGTCCGTCGTAATAAGTATCTTTTCGGCAGTTTGTCCTGTCGACAAATTGGTCGCATATCACAAAATCCCTCGGCTTTACATCAGCAGAAAGGCTTCCGGCTGCGCATGGGCCTATGATGGATCTTACGCCAAGCATCTTCATGGCATAGACATTTGCTCTGTAATTTATCATGTGGGGAGGTATGCTGTGGTTCTTGCCGTGCCTTGGTATAAAAGCGACATCTATCCCTTCGACCTGACCTATTATTACCTTGTCGGAAGGGGCTCCGTACGGAGTATCCATCAAGAACTCATCCTTTATCTCAAGGAAAGAATAAAAACCGCTTCCGCCAAAAACTCCTACAGCTGCACTGTGAATCTTTTCCATGTATTTCCTTTCAAAAAAATATTCCCAAAAATACCTAATCATTATATTATAAATTTAATATTATTTAAGCAAATTTATAATTTTTTATAACCATAAAAGACTGCAGATATTTAAACGGGGGTATTGTTTATGCTAGGAACTATCGAGATAAGGTCAAAAAAAAGGATAGACTTTATAGATATGACCGCACAGATAGAGCAGTTCGTTAAAAAAAGCAGCATATCTGAGGGCATATGTCATCTTTTTGTGCCCCATACTACTGCTGCTCTGACTGTAAACGAGTGCGCCGATCCTGATGTGATAGAAGATATGGAGTTCAAATTAGCCAGACTTGTCCCGCCAGATGAGAAATACATGCACTCAGAGGGCAACTCAGATGCTCATATAAAATCAAGCATCATGGGCTGTTCGGCAAATATCATAATAAGCGGATCAAAACTTCTTCTCGGGACATGGCAGGGAATATTCTTCTGCGAGTTTGACGGTCCGAGAAACAGAAAACTGCATATAAAGATAATATGACTTTATTTGATTCCCTATACGATAAATCAAAAGAAGTAAAGACTCCCCTGGCAGACAGGATGAGGCCGAAGGCATTAGATGATTTTGTAGGCCAGAAGCATCTTGTAGGAGAAGGAACCCCTCTTAGGAAGGCTATAGAAGGGGGCAATATTTTTTCGATGATACTTTGGGGGCCTCCGGGAAGCGGCAAGACGACTCTAGCACAGATAATATCTAACACAACCGATCACCGGTTCATATCGTTTTCTGCTGTGACGTCAGGCATAAAGCAGATAAAGGAAGTAATGGAGACTGCTTCCTTTGAGTTTAAGAACCATGGGAAAAAGACGATATTGTTTATTGATGAGATACACAGGTTCAATAAAGCCCAGCAGGATGCGTTCCTTCCATATATCGAGACTGGAAAGATCATAATGATAGGCGCGACTACCGAAAACCCTTCTTTTGAAGTAAATTCAGCCCTTCTTTCAAGATGCAAAGTATACATATTAAGCAAGCTTGAAAAAGAAGATATAAAGGAGATCCTTCAAAGGGCTTTAAAGGACGAAAAAAGAGGTACGCCAGATCTAAGCATCTCAGATGAGGCATTAGAGGCAATAAGCAGCTACTGCGACGGTGATGCGAGGATAGCTTACAATATATTGGAGATAGCATCAAATTACGATATGCGACAAGATTCTAAAAAGTCACCGGTAGGCATAGCGGATATCGAAAAGATAATACAAAAAAAGCTATTGCTCTACGATAAAGGCGGAGAGGAGCATTTCAACCTCATATCAGCGCTCCATAAGAGCCTTAGGGGCAGCGATCCTGATGCGGCAGCCTACTGGACTGCAAGGATGATAGAAGGCGGTGAAGACCCCTTATACATCATAAGGAGGCTTGTAAGGTTTGCCTCAGAGGACGTCGGTCTTGCAGACCCTAATGCCCTGTCCATGACTTTAGCCGCCAAGCAGAGCTTTGAGTTTATAGGTCCCCCCGAGGGATACCTTGCAATAATCGAAGCTTCAATATATTTAGCACTTGCGCCAAAAAGCAATGCCCTCTATAAAGGCTATAGCCTCATAAAAAGAGACATCCAGAAATATCTTTCCCTGGAAGTGCCCCTTCATATAAGGAATGCTCCCACCAGGCTTATGAAAGACGCAGGTTACGGTAAGGGATACCAGTACGCGCATGATTATAAAGATGCAATAAGCGAACAGCAGTATCTTCCTGATAAGATAAGGGATGCAAAATATTATTTACCGACTGAAAGAGGCTTTGAAAAAGAACTAAAGGCAAGGCTTGATAAGATATCTGAAATAAAAAAAGCTATGAGGGACAATAAAAGGAGCTAGCTATCTTTTTATTATCTCTTCGGCTATCTGTATGGCATTAAGCGCCGCGCCCTTTCTAAGCTGATCCCCTACTGCCCAAAAGGCTATACTGTTTTCGCATGATATATCCTCCCGGATCCTACCTATAAAAACATCGTCTTTGCCTGAGGAATCAAGGACTGTAGGATACACTTTGTTCTTGAAATCATCCTTTAAGCTGATGCCTGGCGCATTCTGCATCGATTTTTTCAATAAGTCTATATCCACCTTTTTTTCAGTCTCTACAGAGATTGACTCAGAGTGCGAGGTAAAGACCGGAACCCTTACCGCAGTGGCGCTTATCTTTATATCGGGGTCATTAAATATCTTTTTTGTCTCCCCGCTCATCTTCATTTCTTCTTTTGTATAACCGTTTTCCAAAAAGACATCTATATGAGGTATGACATTGAAAGCTATCTGGACCGGAAAGATATCAGGCCTTATCTCATCAGAGTGCTTCTGCATTACAAGCTCTGTCTGCTGCTCAAGCTCAACTATGCCTTTTGCTCCGGCTCCCGAGACAGCCTGGTATGTCGAGACTACGATCCTTTTTATCCTTGATATATCATAAATTGGCTTGATGGCAACGGCCATTATGATAGTCGAACAATTAGGGTTTGCGATTATCCCCTTGTGCGAGAATATTATTTCTTTGTTGACCTCAGGGACAATCAGCGGAACGCCCTCGACCATCCTGAAAGCGCTGCTGTTGTCTATGACTGTCGCCCCGCCGCTTACAGCATATGGAGCAAATTCATTTGATCTTGCCGCTCCTGCAGAAAAAAGCGCTATGTCTATGTTTTTAAAAGAGTCTTTTTTAAGTTCCCTGACTTCCACAGACTGTCCACAAAACTCTATTTTTTTACCGGCAGATCTTGATGAAGCAAGCAAAGTGATGTTTTTTATAGGGAACTTCCTTTCCTGAAGTATCGATAAAAAAACTTTGCCTACCGCTCCAGTAGCTCCGGCTATAGCTACATTATATTCTTTCAACTTATTTCTCCTATTTGTCTAATTCAAAACACTCATGTATTATCTTTATGGCTTCTTTTGCCTTATCCTGCCTTATGACACATGAGATGATGATAGGGGAAGTAGATATCATCTCGATGTTTATGCCGTTGTCTCCAAGACATGCAAACATCCTAGCCGCAACACCCGGATGCGTCTTCATCCCTGCCCCTACTATTGATACTTTTGCGATATCCGTATCTATTGCGATCTCCTTGATCTCTAGCTTATCCCTTATATCCTGTATTACTTTTTTAGCGATTAAAAGGTCTTCATTCTTTATTGTAAACGATATGGCAGCTATGCCGCCCTCACCGACATTCTGGACGATCATATCTACATTTATGTTAGCCCCGGCAAAAGCGTCAAAAAGCCTGGCTGCTATTCCAGGTTTGTCCGGTATACCGAAGACCGATATCTTTACCTGGTTCTCGTCATAGGAGACTCCTGATACTACAGCCTGCTCCATTTCCTTATCAATATCCATAATCCAAGTCCCTTCAGTATTATTAAAACTTGACCTTACATGAACGACTACTCCATGCTTCTTTGCAAACTCCACCGCTCTTAAGTGAAGGACTTTTGCGCCTGATGAAGCAAGTTCAAGCATCTCATCATAGGACACGGCAGATATTTTTTTTGCACCGGGCACTATGTTGGGATCAGTCGTATATACCCCGCTTACATCCGTAAATATCTCACAGTATCTTGCGTCAAGCGCTGATGCCACAGCCACAGCAGTCGTATCCGAGCCACCTCTTCCAAGCGTGGTAATATCGCCATGCTGGTTGATCCCTTGAAAACCAGCGATTATTACTATTTTACCATCTTTTAGCTCATCAAAGATCCTTTTAGTGTCAATGGTCAGTATCTTTGCCTCGGAGTAAACGTCATCTGTAAATATGCCAGCCTGACTGCCGGTCAGTGAGACAGCCTTATATGTCTGCTCTTCAATCGCCATGGCAAGAAGAGCTATAGACACCTGCTCGCCGGTAGAAAGAAGCATATCCATCTCTCTTCTTGACGGAGAAGCCGAGACTCTTTTTGATAGTTCGATGAGCTCATCTGTAGTATGCCCCATCGCTGAGACAGTTACGACTACGTCTTTGCCGCTTGCCTTTGTCTCGATAGCTTTTCGGGCTACCATCTTTATCTTCTGCGCATCTCCAACAGATGTGCCTCCGAATTTCATCACTACTATATTATTATCCATAGAATATGGTTTAAAATAAAATTATAATTTTAGAAATTATATAATAAATTATATTAGAAGCAACATAATTGTAATATATTTTTAGAAATCAGATGGTCCTTCTGTCTGTGATAGCCCTGCCTAAGGTGATCTCATCGGCATACTCTATATCCCCGCCTACAGCTATGCCGCTTGCAAGCCTTGTTATGTTTATATTCAGAGGCTTTATAAGCTTGATAAGGTACATAGACGTGCTGTCTCCTTCGACTGTGGGGTTTAGGGCTATTATTAACTCTTTGGTCTCATATGATTTTAGTTTTTCCAGTATCTGCGGGATCCGCAGGTCATCGGGACCGATATTGTCTATAGGTGAGAGAAGCCCCCCGAGAACATGATAGAGCCCCTTATACTCCCCTGTCGATTCTATTACAAGTACGTCGCTTACCTTCTCTACTATACACATTATGGATTTGTTTCTTGAATCATCCGAACATATATTACATATATCCTGTTCTGAGATATTATTGCATATCTTGCAGAACCTTATCTTTTCTTTAAGCTCTATTAATGCATCAGAGAACTTATGGATCTGGTCTTTAGGAAGTTTTATAAGATAAAATACAATCCTCCTGGCAGACTTAGGTCCTATGCCTGGAAGTTTTCTAAACTCGTTTATTAAGTTTTGGACACTCTTTATATATGAAACCATATGACTTCTTAAAACATGCCCGGCATGTTCATGCCGCCTGTAAGGGAGGCCATCCTGGCTTTTGACTCTGCCTTAGACTGGCTTATTGCATCATTTGCTGCTACAAGCATCATGTCCTCTAGCATCTCAAGATCATCCATATCGACCATTTCCTTGTTTATAGTCACACTGATGACCTCCTGGTCTCCATTGACTTTCACCTTTACTACTCCTCCGCCTGCAGATGCTTCAAACTCAGTGTTTTTTAACTCTTCCTGTATCTTTTCCATCTTCTGCTGCATGACCTTGGCCTGTTTTAAGATATCTGCGTAATTAAACCCCATTTTACTCCTTTGCGTTAAATTTTTCTTTAAAGTAATCTATCATATTACTGTCTTTATCTTTTTTAAAATCCTTTTGGTCCCCAACAGGCTGATGGTCCTCTATAGCCTGCTGCTGATCATCAGGTAATATGTCTTGAGCGTCTTCTGCTTTTGGGATGTCTTCAAGGACGTTACTGTCTTTTATCATATAGGCTTTTTTTCCGTCTTCATCTATAAGCAGAAACTCTATAAGGTAGCTCTTGCTGATAACTTTTTTAAAGACATCCGATATCTTTTTGATATTATCTATTTTATTTAACTGCTCTTTATGCCACTTGAACTTTTCCGGCAGGTAAAAATAGGCTTTCTCAGCATCGACCCTAGCTTTTTTGACTTCAATGAACTGCCCCTTAAGAGAGCTGCTAAGCAATGAGAGCTCATCTATTATCTCGTCCCACTTTTCCTTAAAGACTGAGATATCTTCATCTTTAAGACCGCTTTCTTTTTTGTGGCCTTTAATGGCATCCTGTCTTATTTTTTTGTTTGAGGCTTCTTCTTTTTTTATATCATCCGGCCTCGCATCCTGTTTTTTTTGCATATTACCTGAGGCCTTAGGTGAGGATACATCCGGCTTGACACTGGCCTGGATGGCATTATCAGGCGCATCTTTGGGCCAAGTTTTAAAATTGCCATCATATGATATTGCCTTTATTATTGCATGCCTTAACATTGCTCTTAGGCTGTTGTCGCGCTTTATGTCTTTATAGAGCATTGAAAAGAGATCGATAAGATAATTTAAGTTCTGGGAATCTATTTCTTTTTCCTGGTCCAAGTATTTCTGTTTGTAATCGTCGTTTACATCGATTATGTCCCATGGATTATCGTAGTTTTTTATGACATAAAGTATATACAGGTGGTTTAAGAATTCCTCCACAAATATTTTTATATTTATGTTACTGTCAAACAGCCTTTTTTCAAAAAATATCGATTCCTTTATGTTTTTTGCAAATATTATGGCAGCCAGCTCAAAAAGTATCTCAAGGTCCATCACTCCAAGAAGCTTGCTGACATCCTCGACATTTATCTTTTTGGCATCTATCGATGAGAGCTTTTCTAAAATGACGTCTGCATCCCTCTGGCTTCCGCCCGAATACTTTGCTATGAGATCAAGAGCAGATTCGCTTATGTCTATGTCTTCGTTCTTTGCGATCTCAAGGAGCCTTCCGACTATATGCCTAAAGCTTATCGGCATAAAGTCAAACCTCTGGCATCTTGACATTATAGTCGGCAACACCTTATGGGGTTCAGTGGTGGCAAGGATAAAGATGGCATGCTCAGGAGGCTCTTCCAGAGTCTTAAGCAGGGCATTGAATGCCGCATCGGTCAACATATGGACTTCGTCTATGATATATATTTTTTTCCTTAATATATTGGGAAGATATTTTACCTTATCCCTTAGCTCCCTTATCTCATCTATCCCCCTGTTTGAAGCTGCATCTATCTCTATGACATCAACGCTCGAGTTGTTGGATATGGAAACGCAGTTCTCGCATATATTGCATGGTTTAGGCGTAGGCCCGTTTATGCAATTGATAGCTTTTGCCAGGATCCTTGAGGTAGAAGTCTTGCCTGTTCCCCTCGGTCCGCAAAAAAGATAGGCATGCGAGAGACGGTTATGGGAAATGGCATTTTTCAATGTCTTGGTGATGTTTTCCTGACCTATGATCTCATCGAAATCCTTAGGCCTCCATTTTCTGTAAAAAGATATATGAGCCATTATATAAGTATAATTGTTTTTCTATTTATAGACTGTGCACCGAGCTTCGATTTGCAATAACAAGAGCTATCTCTGAAGTTAGCTCCGACCAGGTAGCCTTGTAACACCCGAATACATTTGCTTACCGCTGCTTCCTCTCGGATCTGACGGGGTTCGCAAGCATTCGCCGCACAAGACCCGGCCTTCAACACCACTTTCAAGGATGCCTGCTTACCATCGCAAACCTCTAGCTGCGGAATTCAGCCTCACTGTAGCGGATTGTGAGTTACAGGGCACCGCTAGCTCCCCGCTTAGCACAGTCAAATTAGATTATATATAATAATGGACATAAAATAAATTAAAAATAAATACTTCTTGTATGCGGGTGGCCTTTATTAAGAGATATAGGCTCTCATCTTCTTTGTTTTTTTATTAAACATCATCCAACAGCTGACATCAATCTGCAGGCTGTCTGGCGCTGCCGTCAGTTTTTATCTTATAGATCCTGGAGTCATCATCATAGTTTGAATAGTAGATCCAGTCTCCGACTACATTGATATAGTTGGAACGATCATAATTTATCTTCTCGGCAGTGCCTCCTTCTGCACTTATCTTATAGATCTTTCCTCCATCATCCCAATTTGAATAATATATCCAGTCCCCGGCTACATTGATCGAATCTGAACTCCCATCATTTATCTTCTGGCGATTGCTTCCGTCAGTTTTTATCCTGTAGATATTATCATCCTCATTGCGGTTTATATAATATATCCATTCTCCTGATAAGTTGATATATATGGAATAATCATCATTTATCTTCTGGCGATTGCTTCCGTCAGTCTTGATCTTGTAGATCTTGTCCCCATCATCGGAGTTCATATAATATATCCAGTCCCCTTCTACATTGATATGCCAGGATACGTCGTCATTTACTCTTTCGCGGTGCTTTCCGTCAGTCTTGATCCTGTATATCCTTTGAGCGCCGGAACGGGTGCGGTTCTGATAATATATCCAGTCTCCCACTACATTGATGGTGACAGAGTTATCGTTATTTAATTTTTTGCGCCCGCTTCCGTCAGTCTTGATCCTGTAGATCTTTCCATTATCAAGAAGATTCTGATAATATATCCAGTCACCTGAGATGTTGATATACCATGAACTATCATCATTTATCTTTTCCCTATCCTTCCCATCAACTCTTACCCTGTATATACTATAAGGACCTTCATCATTGTTTAGATAATAGACCCATTCTTCTGCAGCAGCTGCTATTCCCTTGTTTACTATGTTTCCTATAGTATTGCCTCTTGACCCATAGGATCTGGCTTCTTCATTTAAAGGATTATCAGTAACTGTTCCGGATCCCCTGGTATTGCATGCACAAACCAAAATACCAACAAGGGTTAATGTAGATAAAAGCAATATAACCCTTAAGATCTTCATATGCTGCCCCTTCATTACTTATTATTTAGAATAGATTAGGTACTTTTAACACTTTTTATATGATATCAATAGATCTTTTAAATAAAAACAGGTGATTTTTAGGCAATTCTTAGATTATTTATCATAAGTTATCTCTTTATTTAATATCTTAAAAAACTTATCTTTTGAATTTTTTTCAAGCCACGGGTAATGGCCGCAGTCCTTAAGAAGGATAAAAGAAAAGTTTTTGATATGTTTTTTTAGAGGTTCTTTTACTCCTAGATAAGCATGCGGATCATAATCTCCATGTATTGCAGTCACAGGGCGGTCTATCCTTTTGATTATATCTATAAGGCCACCGCTTTTCCTTAGCTTCTCTGCTTCAGGCCATACATCTTTGTATATATTGTACTTTATGTTTACCTTATCATACGGGCCAGGGATAAGATCATATGAGTCGGTCTTTAAAAAAACCAATGAAAGAGCTCCAAGATATATGCTCTTGTTCTTCAGTCCATGTTGTTTAAGCATCCCACTCAGAAAATCAAGCCTTATTCTTTGCTTCTCAGTCAGCCTTGAGATTCTTTTTTCGGATATATCTAATGCGTATCTTTCTTCAAAAGGAGCGCTTGCAACCAGTATGATCTTTTTTACCATGAAAGGATACCTTTCGGCAAAGATGCATGCAAGCCATGCGCCCCAGGAATGACCAATCAGATTTATTGGACCGCTACAATTAGCTACCAGCACATCCTTTAACTCTTCGACCTGAGCCTTGATAGTGTTTTTGGTCTGCAGCGGTTCAATGACAGCTCTCTTAATAGAAAGTCTTTTTGCAACAGATGCAACTGATCCTGCAGCCCCCGGTCCACCATGTATTACTGCCGCCTCGATTTGGCCTCTCCCATATATTCTATAATTTTCCATTGCCTTTAATTTCTCATTTAAAATATGCCGCTCAAAGGAATTATTTATCAACATAAAAGATCTTTTGAAAAATATTCTTTTTAGAAAAACATTGCTCTTAGAGACTTCTTATGAGTTTGTCTAATGCCATTGCCAGATCGACTACTTTATTATGGTCTACTACCCCTATATTGTCCTTTGGTGTGTGCGTGATATCCTGACTTTGCATGTTTTCAACAAACCATTGGGACGAAACAGCTATTGCCGGCACCCCCGATTGAACAAAGATGCTATGGTCCCCCTGCGGCCACTGCGGACCTTGCATAAAATCAGGGTGATTGTCCAACATCTTGAGGGCTTTTTTATACATTTTTTGTGGCAGGTCAAAAAACGAAAACGATGATTTCCCAGTTTTATAG